>Ga0302271_10001655_pt1 | contig 21151 bp, 8 predicted proteins | sample III_Bog_N1_1_FD_198767 | JGI IMG/M metagenome (GOLD analysis project Ga0302271, IMG submission 198767) | Peat permafrost microbial communities from Stordalen Mire near Abisko, Sweden - III_Bog_N1_1 | ecosystem: Environmental > Terrestrial > Soil > Wetlands > Peat | place: Sweden: Abisko... | reverse complement strand
ACCCCAACCCCAACCCCGAAGGTTACAGATAAGGGTAATGTCAAAAAAAACCCAAATTACAACATTTTCCAAACAGTCTAATATTATTAAAAATATTTAATTTATTATTTTAAACATTCTTTACTCGATTTACTCATAAATTAACAAATAATAAATACTAATGAATCATTCCTTCAACTAGCAGATTTCTTTGATAGCATTGCTAATTTAGATGAAAAATCAGGATAAGCAGCTTATAACTTAATCACCCTTTAACGCATCTTTAAGCTTTATTTACTCGGCATTACAGTACTAGGTGTTTACAAAGGAGAAGAATCCAATGATTCTTTTTCAGTTTCTGATTAATGAATCAAGATCCCATCATTAGAAAACATAGATCCCAAATCTCTGTTTTATTTGTGTGAACTTCTGCGTTTCGTTCTCTCCTCAAACAATTTATTTTCACTTAGTTTAATATCAAGCTATTACGAAGGCATTTAAATTAATCTATGAGGAGGACTCGATTATTTCGAATTAAATGATAAATTAGGGGAATGAATACTGATATTATGAGATTCATGAGCTGCTGTGAGATCTATTTTTTGTTTTTCCATGTCTTTTTGAGCAATTGCAGGAGTTTCCTTGTTAAATACATACACTTTATTTCTTTTTCGTTTTTCCAAGAACTGTTTGAGCTGTTTGAATATATTCAAAAATAAGCTCACGATTTCGATGAATATGATTAAACAGAATGAACATATTAGACCCCAAGAAATACCCTATCTTTTAGATTCCACCATGATTTACGGATCCAGTAATGGTAGCAATAAGATAATGCAAATCGCAAATAAGATTTCAATCAAAACAGCTTTTTTATTTAGGAATTACTTTTCGTAAGGTTTTTTGAATAAAATGAAGCAAGGGAGAGTCACTGTAGCTACAATGAGAATAGGGATTTGCACATAAGGCAAACCATACATGATTATAATCACTATCCCAAAGATTAGTTTTCGAGTGTAGATTAGAAATCTACATTCAGGGAATTTCATTTATTCAAAATATGCTCTTAATTATTAATGGAATCTAGCGAATCTTTCTGTTTTCAAGATCATGTAGATAGCAGACGGTAGAGGAACAATTAAGATCAATGATAGGATTAATAACATTAAGTTAATAGACTCGACGAAAGAACTAATTTCTAAATTCTTGAATTGTAGAAAACATGAGTAGACGATTTACATGTAAATTATCTCCAGAATTTAAAGGTAGCTCGTTTTGTTGATGTGATCAAGACCGATTTTAGCGAAATTTTATAATTTTAAGGATTTATGAATAGAGAATCTTGAGTAGAGGATGTAAAGGACAAAGTGAATAATTAATAATAGGAAAATCATTGATGTTGCAGAACCTTTTAGCAAAAAAGTAGTTTGAAGTCAAACAATTTCAAAGAAAGAATCTTGTTTAAGTTACCTGCATTTTCTAAGAAAAAACCTGTTTCCCCAGCCTCATTAAAAAGAGGTTCTGTTGTTTCGTGAGGGAATTTTCCCAAGATTATTTTGAAGGAGTTTGGTAAGAATACCATTTAGATGTCTTCAAATGAACTGATGAATTCCTCGAGATTGTAGGGTTTTCTGAAGTGCATCGAAAAAATTCAAAAAGAAAAAAAATGAGTACTTAAATATGCTTGTCAAGTCATTTTCTTACACGAAATCAAGAAACAAAAGGAGATAGAAGAGTTCTGATAGATCTACGAGGCTCGAGAGCATTGGAAAATAAGAAGTAAGCACGAAAATAAATGCGGATGCCATAATAGATTTGGTAATTCCCTTGTTAGCTGTTGAGACAGTATCTGTAACAGCTTCCGTGCTTTGATCTACACTGTATGTGAATTTAACTTAAACTGTTCGCTAGCTAGAGGTTGATGCTTCGATAATCTTCGATATGGAAGTTGTTAGATAAAGTACAGATGGAGGTATTTTGATGAAGGTGAAAGTAGCTAATAATTGTGTTTCTGATTGATTTGTAAATGAAACGGAGAAATCAATGTTCGGATTGAATGAAAAGAGGATATTCTGTTAAAGTTCCTTGAGATCTATCAATGTAGAGGTGTCTAGAGATATTGTTATTTTGTTGTCTTTGCTATCAGTTTAGGAAATATTAAATTAGTATGCACATCCTGTTGAAGTTATTTCATATCCAGGGCTGCAATAGTCACAGGTATTCAGCGAGTAGCATGTTAAGCAGTTTGATGGACATGGGAGATAACATTTATTCAACGAATTATCTTCTAGTGTAGGAGATGGACAACTCGATCCACATGTATTTTCGTAAAGGAGATATGAAGTATTGCATGCCCAGCAGGAATCATCTGTCGTATCGAAGCAAGAACTGCATTCTGAAGAACATCCAATGCAAGTAGCATCGTCGAAGCTGTAATAATAGTTATCTGTGCATACTTCTCTGCAAAAACCATCAAATAAACCTCCGGAAGAGCAGGTTGTACAGTCGTAAGGCGTAGGACCAGAGCAAGTACTGCAACTTACATCGCAAGCTTGCATCATGTTCTTTTTAGAATTGAAGTAATAATCAGATGGGACATTGGAAATATCCAGAATGTAATCACTTTACCAGCTTGGACCTGCAACTCCGAGAGAATTGAAAGTCATTGGTTAACAGCCATAGGAGCTATTTAACTAGTATCCACGCTAGCAGACTTTGCAAGTACCGTCATAGACAATACAATTGGCTGGATAAGCGATACAGACATACACTAAAACGTAATATCCTATCAAAATAAATATTAAAAAAAAAACTTTATTAATAATTTGGTTTTGAAAGTTTTACCAAATGGACAGCCATTCGTGGAACTAACACAGTTATTGAAGCTATCCAGAGTATAGCCAGACTCACAGGAAGTACACTAATGAGAGGCATCGATAGCTGAGCATGAGAATTATGCTGCTAAGTCTATGCAAGAATTAAAGAGAAGGTTCAGGATAAGAGTTCCTGTATTGCAAGAAGAAATGCAAGTGAACGAATTTGTTAGATAAAACCCAGCTGAACAGGACATACAATGAGAGGAGCTAGGGCCAAAGCAAGTCGCACATGAAGGATCACAAATTGTGCATATCCCTCCAGTGATAAATTGATTGCTCAAACATGGAGAAATGCATTTCATGCCTACTTTAAAATCACTCTTTTCAGAACATTCTGAGCAAGAAATAGAATTTGTGCAGGCTTTGCAACCATCTAAACAGGTGTTGTAGATGAACTAGTACATCTTCACAAGAAATTTGCTGGAAGATAAGTTCTTGAGGAGCATTTACTTTAACAAAAATAAAGCAAACAAATTAGAACCAATTTCAATTATTTTTGACGATAAATATCTTGATTTGCCATGAAGATTTGTCTGTAATCTTCCTAGAGCAATTAATAATCAAAATCTATTTACAATCTACATATCTTTATCGCTGTTTGGTGTTTCAGTTTTCAATTTGACAAGCAGTTCAGTTCGAGCATTTTCACAAAGATCATCACTTTGATTCACTATTTCAAAGGATGTATCTGAGGAAACGCCACTCATTGTAAATGAAAGATCCTTATCAGATATGGCTGAAGAATCTACTTTGACAAGAACAATCTCAGTTGTGACTGAATATCTAATACGCAGATCATAATCCTTTGCAAATAAAGTCTACCCTGGAAGTACAAGAAGCGAATTGAATCCTTTTGAGGGAGTGTTTCCGCATGACATTGAGCAGTTATTATTGACGAGTGAACCGTCAGATGCCAAGAGTTAAACTGATGAAAACCCATTGTTAAAAAAATAGCTGCTGCAGTCTTTAGATGTGAAAAATACTTGAGGATAAAGGAATAAAAAATGAGCAAGAAGTTGCAGGAGAACTAAGCCAATATTACTTTGGGCTAAGGCGGAATTTGGATATGATAAAAGGCAGAGAACAAAGGAGAAGAAAATGGAGAGAAAGTGTGCTTCAATCATGTTACTCGATCAAATTTTGGTTCTTGTATGAATTTCTCTCTCTTTTTTTTCTCTTAAACTATCAAAAAAAGATAATCAAAGAATTAATGTTATTCATTCAAGCTAAGCTTCGAAATACTGAGATTTAAGTATAACTTGACTTGAATAATAATAATTGTAACCTAAATCAACTATTTTTTCTTTGGGAAGTAGATTAAAAAAGAAAATATCATCATAAGAATCTGTATTTTTTTTCTGTTCTGCGAGTAATCTTTTCTCACAATCTACCATAAAACTAACACATAAAACAACAATGATCTATTTTACTTTATTTTTCTAACATAACTTATGAATCATGAAACTTCCCACAGTTAATAAAATCACAACTGCTTCATAATAGATAAAATTCACAAAAATCTTCTTTTTTTGACCTCAAATTATTGTTTCTCACTTTTAATGTAGACAGAAATATATTTCATTCTCCCACAATCAAAGGCTATGAATGAATTAAAATTTGGATTCAAGTAATTCTGAGAGAATGACTGTAAATCTGGCAAATCTAGATTAATTATGAAAAGCACAAAATTTTTAATTATTTCGCGATGACTTTTGTTGGTATTCGATTGCATGAACATAAAAGACTTTGAGACAAATTAATTTTTACATTTATTGAAAAAATTCACTCAATTCCTGAATATTTTCGCATAATTCTGCTGAATTATTTGAGAATATGATATTATTGAATATTATGTGGTTTTTAAATACTGTATTTTTTTCTTGTTTCTCAAGATAATTGTTGAAAATAAAACCTATTTTACTTATTTTGATAATAAATTCTTTTTATTCCTTTTTCATGAAACTGCTCTAATACTTAATAACAAGGGAAAAAATATTAAAAATTTTTAGAGTTTATGAAATGAGATGGAAATAGAAGAAGAAAACAAAAATAAATACACGTTAACAATAAATACATTGCTGGTTTCATTGAGAAGTATTGGCAGAATTATAATTTAGCCGATTTGATAAGGCAGCTTTACTACTGCCTTTGAAACAAAAATGCTCTGATTTAGGAAGAGATTCAGATGAGGGTATAATTTATTTGGACTTTTTGCTTTTATTATCAAGCTATTCTTCTTCTTCCAAGATAATGATAGTCTTTTCTTTCGAAGTGATTGAAATAGGGTGGACTTTTCGAGCTGATTACATTTTGGCTAGAAACTCCTTCACTTTGGCACCTACTACCATATTTAAATTACAGATTTCGATGAGAACAATCAGATAAAATGCTGAAAATATCACCCAAGAAATAGCCTCCCTAGATTATTCTTTAAGTTCAAAGGAATCCAGCAAAGGAAAGAATAACACCTGGGTAATAGCAAATAGAATCTCAATGACAGCTATTTTCTTATTCCAAAATAGGTTTTCATAAGGTTTTGTCAAGATAATATGAGTCGGAATGAGAATTGCAGTGAATAGCACAATTGGTAATTGCACAAAAGGATAACCGAACCCTAGAATAATCACACAACTGAAGACGCATTTTCTTAGGTAAATCAGGCATCGCTATCCTGGATGATGCATTTCTAAATGGTAGCTTTTGATTAAGTAGTGTAAGTGGGGGTATTTGTTCTTTTGGAGAACGTAATAGATTATGAATGGGAATGGGACGATGGTAATGAAGCAAATAATCAATAAAATAAAATTGATTGCTAGAGGAAACGAAGATATTTCGACATGTCTGAGTTACAAGAAGCAGGCATACACAATCTGGAGATAGATTGTTTCAAGCAGTTGAATGTAGCTGCACTATTGGATGTGATCTAAAGCAACCTATGCTGGTTTGGAGAATTATTTGAATTTAGGTATGAAAAGTTTAGTTTACAAGAGATACAGGATTAAGTGGATACCCATGAGCATCAACAGCATTGTTAGCACAGGACCTTGAAGTTGAGAGAAAATTAAAAAAATAAACAAATATTGTAAAATGCCAAATAATATAAGATTTAAAATCAAAAAAGACAATTAACTACTCACCTGTGTTATCGAGAAAGTGTGCAGTTTGTTTCTTTTCTTTGAAAAGCTACTCTAACTCTTGATGTGGAAAATCTCCAAGAATCGCTGAGAAAATATTTGGGAAAAATCTCATTTGAATTGTACTGAACGAATCCAAGAACTTATTCAAATTGTAAGGCTTCCTAAGAGTTTAGTTGTAAAACAACAAAAAAGAAGAAGGATATTGATTAAAACTAGCCACAAAAATAAGAAAAGTGGGATAGTATGGCAAAATTCTTACTTGAATTCTAAGTATGAAAGAAGATAAAAGAGTTCAGAGAGATCGACAAGTGTAGAAAATATTGGAAAGCCCTTTGTAAGGATAATTACAAAGGTAGTTGCAACGACAGCATTTGTTGTTGCTGTAGATATATCAGATAACGCAGTAGAAGCAGATACAGTAGTTGAAGAAGGCTCATAAGGAGGTGGAGGAGGAGGAGGATAAGAAATAGCTTACGCCCCAAAAAACGAGACTTCTATTGTCTTAGAGTTAAAAACAGTTGCGGAGTTTTTATTAAGTACAGTTAGTTTTAGAGTTTATGAAGATGGAATTGGTACTGAGAAGGTAAAGGCAACAGATAGTTGGTATTAGGTGATTTAAGTAATAGAATAGGTATTGGCATACTCTGGTTGGAATTGAAATGACACATTTTACGGGAACAGAATGGTATCATCCCAAAATACTGAAGAATCGATATTTATTATTATTAAATTCTGAGGGTTTGATTGATCTAATTACTATTGAACATCGAACAATGGAAGGCATCCCTTTGAATCAACTAGCTCATATCCAAGGTTGCATTCAGTACAGGTTTTCTCATCTAAACAGGTTGAGCAGCTAGAAATGCAAATAAAGCAGTTTCCTACACATAAAAAGCATGTCATAATATATTTATTCAAGCCAGTATTCGATGGGCAATTAGGAATACAAACTTAATTATAAAGAACTTATCCATTTGAACAGAGTAAACAGTTATAAATGCTTGGCCCATAACAAGTTGCGCATTAGGAATGGCAGCTCAAGCAGGTTTCGCTAGCGTAATCGTAATAACGGGCGTCACCACAATCAGCACCGCACATACCATTGATCACTGAGCCAGAATTACAGCTCAAACAGTCTAGCCTCGTAGGGCCATTGCACTCTTTGCAAGACGCATTGCAGCTAGCGAATATTTTGAAATTGGAATCATCGAAAAACCCAACAGGGATGTTTGTATCCAAACTATAGTCTTTCTAACCACTTGGATCGTCACTTGTGTTTTAATAAGTCATCTAGGTGCATTAGTAGCTTCCAGTTATTTAGTATGTTTTTTCGCAAAGAACGCATTGATTTCCGATTTGCTGCAGGCAATTTGAAAGATTCAAAGTGCATGAATGAGTAGCAGAATCAAAATGATACCCTATTCGTGTGTGCAAAAGCAGCAGATCAAAAATAAAGTCAAACCAAGAAAAATTCAAGAAATCAAGAATAAACTTTAGACAATTTAGTTATCTTTTTCTAGAAAAAATTGTCTTTACCGAATTTACCGAAAGGGCAGTTACTAGTCGACATAGCACAATTTCCATTAGAAAGATATTGTGTTGATACATCTTTGCATTTATTGCATTCAAGAGTAACAGGGTCATAGCCACTGCAAAGAAGATTCGGTGATTTTGATAACTTTATGCAGGTGCCAAATAAGGAATTATTGATGAGTGGAGATGGATTGCAAATCGCTGATGTGAAGTTGCACTGAAAATCACTTCCAAGGAGAAAACTAGGTTGACAACTTAAGCAACTATACTAATCTGTCCCGAAGCATGTAGCGCAACTCGAATCACAAGGCATGCAAACACCAGAGACAATAACTTAGTCTAATGCACATTAAGAAACACATCTATTTCCAGGAACTTATTAGGCAGTTGGAAGACAAGCAGAGCAAGTCACATAGTTTTCACATGTTGAACAGCCTGGGAGGCACTCATTAGTCGTTATCTCAATTTGTCTCAGTAAAATAGTCAAAGCCGTTGCATTATCAAGGTCAATCTGTTGAAAAAAATAACAAATAATTGAATATTGCTTTTCTGAATCTGCAATTTGCGAAAAAATAATATTGTTTAAACACTTTTTGCTAGAAATTGATGTAGAATTTATTATTTTTAAATAGTTATCACTTACTTTCGCCGTTAATGCATTGAATTGTGGTATGCGAACAGTAATTGTCTAGAGATAAGCTGTTGACTAGCTATCACACATAGTATAACCTAAAATCTTTAAATTCTTAGTTTTAGTTGCTCCATTCACAGAGAGGACTAGATTGTTAGGGTTTATTATGCTCAAAGCTGCAAAGGATATCTAGATAGTAATCGCAAACATTGGTTTAGAGAATGTATGCTCGAAATGGTATTTCTGATGAGTTAACAGAGTTAACGCATTGAAAATGTTATAGATATCTTCCGTACATTACGTTACACAACCGCTAGTAATAATGGTTGATCCATCTGTGTCGAAAATCTGCACCAAATCGTTGCCAGAAGAAGCCGAGGCGATGTCACCGCAGTTGCTTTCGAAGTATCTCTTGTAATAAACTTAAAAGAATTTGTCAAAATTGGCAGATAAATTGGATGAATATTATGTTATTCTCATGAAAAAGCACATAGACTGGTGTTACCTTCAGCTTGAATCAAGGCAAATAGCACTTGCAGTACGAACAGTTTAAACATCAGCATCAGCAACTTTCTTAAACTTGAGTCGAAATTTAGAAAAAGAAGTTTAAAAAAGTTTTCTAATTTGAGAAATTATTAGACCTCTTGTGTTGCTGTTGAGAAGTATTTCTCCGAAAAGTGTTTAAATCATAAAAAAATATCCATGATTGTGTGCCTCCCTCCTCGACAAAACGCCTATTTTCTATCTTAAAGCTGATGAAGCCTAATTCGACAGCAAAATTTGATTTAGATTACTCTCGCATTCTTGATTTTAGTTACTTTTTACTGATTTCCCCAGTCAGATAACTCACAATGATCAAGATCGTTGCGGATATATTACCGAGTGGCTTTTAAAAATCTCTCTCTTATGTGAAACTTAATTTGTGATTTCAGAAAAAGAATCACCCACCCATTTCTAATTAAAAATTACGATTACTCTAGACAAAAAGCAAAACTTTAATTAAACGAATCATGCTTTACAATAAAAGGGAAAGCCTGAATTATTATTAATACCAGGGTTGGAAGTAAGAGAGAGAGTCACTAAAAAATAATGTTTCTTGAAGTATTATTAAAATATTTTTTAAATAAACGCATCACTGCTAAAACATTAGAAATTATTTATTTATTTTAATTTAACCAGCAGAGATTTTTTTCTCTAATTTTATCTTGATATTTATGAAAAATCTTTTAATCAACCTTTTGATTTTTTGTTCTTCTGTTAATCCAAAATGTTACTGAACTTAGTGTTCAAGCTTAATATTAAGCTGTCAGAGGGAAATGAATTGGCATTGCAGTTCAAAGTATTTTTTCTCTGACATTATTGTTTCTGCAAATTATCAAGCAGACATTTTCATAAGTAATTATTGAATAAATGAAGTTTAATTTTTTAATCCTTTTAGTCAGCACAAACTTTACATAAAATAAAATAAATAAAATAATGTTTTTCAGTTTCAGATAATTTATTAGTAGGAAAACAATTAATGCATTCTATTCTCCACATGTCTCTTTTCTTTTACAAGTAATTTTATTCTCTGATTTAATTTCTAATCTAATTTTTTATTTCTTTGTTCATTCTCACTTTGTCTTTACTTAAACGCTAATACTAAACTTTAATGGTCTTTATGTTAAAATATTATTATAACATTGTAATCAGGAAATGAATTCACAGAGCCTCTTCATTGCCTATTAAATATCTCCCAAAACAACTGTTTCTTTAGATTCCTATTATCTTTTCATCTCCGTAACTATTTATTCTGCTTCATAAAAATGAATATTTCCTTCATGTTTTTGCAATATCGTACGTTTATGGCTGGATTCCACGATCATACTAAATAAATATCCTTACAAAAGCAAACAATTCAATTATCTATTGTAAAAACTTTTTTCAATTCAATCTTATTCAGAATATAATATGGGAGAATTGTTATGAAGTTGACGAATGAAATTGAATTTCGCATCAAGATAAAATATCAAATTAGTTACTGTTGTAAAATGTGGTATTTGAAGAAAGGAATTGTTTTGTGGTAAACATAAATGCATGTAGATCTGTTTACTTGAAATCAATTGTATTTAGTGGTTTAAATGAAAGCAGGAAGGTGAAGCACACCATATTTCCTTTTTCTTTAAGAGTATTATTATTCTCTGATTTAATTTTCAATCTAACTTTTTATTCATTTGTTCCTTCTCACTTTTTCTTTGCTAAACTCTAATACGTAACTCTATTGGTCTTTACGTCTAATCTCTTATTAATACACTGTAACCAGGAAACGAATTCACATAGTTTCATTGATTATTAAATATCTCTTAAACGAACTATTTCTTAAGATCCCCATTATTTTTTCATCTCCTTAACTAAGAATCCTACTTCATAAAAATACATATTTTCCTTCATATGTTTCATTTGTCTTAAGTTTTGACAGGATTCCACCAATATTATTAAATAAATCTCCTGATAAAAACAAACAACTAAATGATCTATTGTAAAAAGTGTTTCAATTCAATCTTCTTTAGATACTAATCTGGAGAATCGTAATAACGCTGCTTTATGAAAACTAATTAATATTTTCTCCTTTTTTAACTCTAAACTAAAACCCAAACTTTCTGAACCAAATTTTTTGATCTTCAACTTACTAGAAGATTATCCAGAAATACGACGATCTCCTTCCTCCTTTCAAATATTATTTGAATAAAAAAAACGAATGCTTGAATTTATTTTGAGTTAAGATAATACTATGAAATGTCTATGATTAGAGGAAAGTTTGAATATTTAATTAATAGATCCAGTAGTAATAGTAATACAGGGGAAGAAAGAGGGTAATTTAAGCAAGCAGACTAAAAACATTCTAATAATAATTAAGGGATTTTATTATTTTAATCATCACATTATCTTGGCTAAAAACATAAATATTAATTTATCTCGCTTCTTGGGTTTGAGAGACGTTTGAAAGATATTATTAGGAAGTGATATCGACGCATTAACAATACTGTAATAAATATTTTTTTTGTTTTCGGTTGAGAAGAAGTAAATTTGTGTTTTTTGTCGAATACATTATAGTCAATCGAAAGAATCAACGCTAATATCTCAACATGTCAAATAGTGGAAGCAGAACCTTTGAAAGAACGATAATCCTTGATAATATGTTATTCTTCTGATATATTTTGAAGATGTATTTTAGTAATTTCAAAGCATTTTTGATTAAGATATTGAAAATTTAGCTTAGTTGATTAATCTCAGCGATTTCTGTCTAGATTCTTTTTTCTTTTAACAAATTTTCTTCTCATAAATTCTTTTCTTTCGCCTTATTTAACCCTCTACAAATAGATATTTAAACCTATCATATTTTGTTTTTCCTCCTGTTTTTTAAAAAATACACCCCATTAATGTTAAAGGGAAGGAAGATCAATATCTGTATGAATTTCTTACTTTCTCACAACAGTGAACAGAGAAAAGAATAGAAAAGAGAAAAATAATAATCAATTATTATTCTTATGATTTGTCATAAGTACTAGTACCAAAAAAGTTTGCAGAGCCTAGATCATATCTTACAACCATCACTTTTATATTTTTGAATCAAGCTCAAGCAATCACTCAAGAAAGAAGAAGAAAAACTCTCCTTACTAACTAAGAATACTCTAGAATACTGGGGATGAGAAGAGAGAATCCTCGTTGTTTTGCTGATTCAAATAAATCAGCAACATAAAATGAAGATTTATCTAACCAAGTTATTTAGAGGGAAGTAAATGGCTAAAACTCCAAAAACAATAAATTAATTATTTTGTATTTTTTTTTGTACTATTAAACTCTAAAAATTTCATCTTCATACTAAATACCTAAAACTGCAAAATTCAGTCCAGCAAGTAATTGCACAATATGACAAGACACTAATTAATAATATTTTTTCTTTCTGATCATCATGAATTTGTACAATTGTAATGAACTAATAAACTCTTAACAAAACACGCATCAAGGAAACAATTAGAAGCTTAATCTGTTTTTCAAGGTATTAAATTATATTTTGATGATGAAACTCAACCAAAAACATAATAATTCAAGCTATTTCTCTTATTGACAGTAGTCTTTTTAGATTTCTATTCTTTATTCATCCAGTGCTGAAGATTTTCAATAAAAGAAAAGAAAAAAGAGAGTCTGCCTTGCCTACAAAATTATTAAATTGGCTTTAGAGTATATTATTTTAAAATCTTCGTGCTGACAAAGCAGTTTAAAATAATTAATAATTCTTACGAAATAATTAGATAAAAAAAATTTAAAATCAACTTTCATTTTTCTCAAACCGGAATTTATGAGAGCTCTTAAACACTTCAGTCTAGTCTAGTTGCTTTTACTAAGCTCTTCAGCAATTATTCTTGTCTTCGGACAAAGCAACATAGCCAACTATGAGAGTTGGAATCAATGCAGAAAAGAGTTTTGCCTTTAGAAAGGAATTAAAGTTTGCAAAATATTGATCGCACGATTTGAAGCATTTCTGCTTGTTAATGAAAATAAAATGGTGAGTGAGGCCTGCTAACTTTATTTAAAATATTTTAGTGATATTTAGCATGCAAAAGAACCTGTGAAGAACTCTGATTATGAGGTTTGTTTCAAGAGTGATCAAGCGAAGTAATATGCATCAAAGAATAGCTAGTTCAATGAAATTTATCTTCCAATCTACGATGAATGTACAAAACTACCGGAAAAGGAAGAAAAGTAAATGGAAGAATATTAAAACAAGAAAAAATCCTCACGAGATAGATCATGGAAAAAGCATATTCTCAGACCCTTTAAAGGAAAGAGAGGGAGTAATGCGAATTGATATGGATAGAGAAAAACAATACAACATCACACTTTTTTTTTGTGGGACCGTTGAATTTTGTTCAGGTTTAAAAAGACTAATTATTTACATCAGCATGTTTTTTCTTTGTAAAGCAATTTATATTTCATGTGCAATGACCATCCTCATTTAAAAAATAAGTGGAAAAAATAGACTGTCATAAAAGAATAAAGATTTAAATTTTATTTTAAGTATTCTATTAAAGATTCGAATAATTGCGATCCAGAATGGTAGTTTCTGAAATATGAATTTTGATGAATAATATTCTTTTTTATTGTATTACTTTTTAAAAGTAATTTAAACAAGCAGACTGAAAACATTCTAATAACATTCAAGGGAGTTTCTTATTTTAATCATCACATTATCTTCTCTAAAACCAAAGTTTGAATTATTATTAGTAAGTGATTATGACGTACTAACAGTGATATTACTAATATTTTGTATTGGTTGTTGTTAGCCTATTAAACAGTAGCAGAAGAAGTAAATTTGTGTATTATTGTCGAATACATTGTAGTCAATCGAAAGAAGCAGCGCTAATATCTCAACAGCTAAAATAATGAGTGCAGAACCTTTAAAAGAGCAATATTCTTTGATAATATGTTATTATTATGAGGAGTTTTGACGATGTTTATTTGTGTATTTTCAAGCATTTTCAAATAAGATATTGAAAATATGATTTAATTGGTTCACAATTTTATTAAGCCAGGCTATTTCTATCTCGATTCTCTTTCCTTCAGCCACATATCCTTCTCATCGATTCTTCTCTATTGCAAGACCTTCAACAAATAGATATTTAAACCCCATTATGTTTTGTTTTTCCTACCTATTTTTTTTGGAATTAAGGAGTATTTCATTATGTTTCTTCAAATCAACGTTCTTTGGATAATAAATAAAAATAAAGATCCCATTAACGTTAAAGTCGAGATGGAAGATCGTTATCAGCATGAATCTGTCTTATTCTCTCAAAACAATTGAAAATATAAAAGTAGTGGTATCCCTCTCGTAAAAAAGAGGGAAAAATAATAAATAATTATTCTTATAATTTTCATTACTGACCAAAAAAGTTTGCAGAGCCTACAACCTAACTCTCTGATATTTATCAATCGAGCTCAAGCAACAGCTCAAGAAAGAAGAAAAACTAGCTTTACATAACTAAGAATACTCGAAAATACTGGGGAAGAAAGCCGGGAATCCTCCTTATTCTGCTTTTTCAAGCAAATCAGCAACACAAAAGAACGATTTCTCTAATCAATTTTATTAAAAAATAACCCATAAGCTAAATAGAATTTCTTGGTATTGGATTCAACCAATTTAGAGAGAATAAATGATCAGAACTCCTAAAACAATAAAAAAAAATTATTTATTGCAAGACACCAAAGAAAATACCATCGAATTCTTAATGCCTTGATAGTTAAATTGCAAAATTAAGCCTTAAAAGTAATAATATAATATGATAAGACGCTAATTATTAAATTTCTTTTATCTGATCACCAGGAATTTGTGATATAATAATGGACTAATAAATTAATAAATTCAAGGTATTAAATTGTATGTTGATGATGAAAATCAACCAAAACCATAACATTTCAAGCTATTTCTCTTTTGACTGTAGTTCTTTAAGAGTGCAATTCTTTTTTGATCCAGTGCTGAGGATCTTTAAGGAAAGAATAAAAAAGAGAGTCTGCCTTGCCTACAAAATTGTTAAATTGGCATTAGAGTCTATTTTTTTTTAAAAACGACTTATTGACCAAGCAATTGAAAAAATAATTAATAATAAAACTAGTAATGAATATTAATAATAAAAATAATAATTCCTGCAAAATAATTCTAAAAAAAAAGAATTACAATCAACTTAATATCTTCTCAAACCTGAATCTATGAGAGTTTTAAACCACTTCAGTCTAGTCTTGCTGCTTTTGTTCAGCTCTCCAGCAGTACTTTTTGTCTTCGGATAAAGCATCACAGCCAGCTTCGAGATTTGGAAACAATGCAAAAAAGAAGCTGTTGCAAAGCTTGAACTTGGAGGTGATAAAAAAAAAATAGTATATGAAAAATTCTTAACGCTATTGATTGATCAAGACAAGAAAAAGGCTTCTAGTGCTTGTAGACAATTTAATAATTTTTCCAACTAACCTCAGAAGCCAAATATCCCTCTGAACTACAATGATATGTTTAAAAACTGTTTCCTGAATAAGAGAGCAGTTCAATTTGCTAAAAAAATGAAAACTTTTTATCAACACTACTTTAAAGTGATCTTCATCGAATGTGCTGCGTTACCTGTACCGAAAACGAAAACGGACCAAAAACCCTGATTCAATAAAATGAAAGAAATTCTAACAAACCATGTTAAAAGTAAAGGGGGTTAGCTCTTTGGTAGTAAGGAGAATTGAGACGGGCTATTGGATTTTCGCCAAGGCTAAAAAGACAAATTATTTACCACAGCATGTTCTTTTTTTTGTATAAAAATTTCTATTTTATGCGTAATGGCCATCCAGATTTTGATAATAAGAGGGACAAAAAGAGACAGTCATAACAGAATAAAGATTTAATTTTTATTTTAACTATTCTACAGAAGATTCAAATTAATGGTGATCTGAAATTTTATTTTCAGAAATATGAACTGTTATGAATAATATTCTTTTTTATTGTATTACTTTTTAAAATTATCTTGAAATTTCTCACTTAAAAGAGACTGATTGTTTAAATGATAGTTTTGAGTTTTTCACTTGAAAATGAAAAAGATAGTTGACCCATAAAATGTCAAAACCGAAATATCAATATGGTGATCTCGATCAATCTCTTGCTCTCTTAAAGTACTTTGATAGAGAAAATCTGTGGTATTTCTCTTGTAAAAAAGATCATTTGAGTTGAATTGAGTTTAAGCACTGGTTAAGAAAAGCATTCAATGTTTTGAAAAATTTCTTCAAAGAAAGCAAACTTTTGATTTAGGGAAAACCCCAAAAGTAAATCCAGAGTTTAACAATCCCCATATATTCTTCAGTGATTAATCACCTCTATCCACCTAAACCTCCCATACTCTACTGAAATGAAACAACAAGTAAAAGAAAGAAAAGGGTTAACAATACTGAGAAGAAGGATGCAGTAGAAGGGAAATCCGAGACTACTGAAACAACTTTATTTGTTAATACAATGATATAAACAATATCGATTATGTGAGATTTTTAGAAAAAACTTGAGTTGAATCTAAGATCTCGATAATGTAGCTATTTTTGAAAGAAGAACGTTGAATCTTTAGCAACAGAAATACAAATGAACAAACAGTTCACTATGCACAATAAAGAAGGCGATGCAGGAATTAAGAATCGCTTTTAGAAGATGTTAATAATCTGAGTTTTCAACAAAAAAATACAAGTTAAATAGACAACTATTTTAGATATTTCATGTTTTATTCTAGAAAGACCTTCATATCATATTAATAATTGTAAATGAATACCTCAAAAATTATTTTGACTAAAAAGAGTCGAAGATTAATATTGAAAAGTGCGTTAAAATAGAAGGAAATTAGATAATAATACCTCCAATATTTTTTTGACTAAAGAGAATAAAATAGATTTATACAGAAATGTGCTTTTAAAAAAAGGGAAATTAGGTTCTGCTACTACTTATTTATTGGATTCATATCTTTTATTGTTTTTTAGAAATTAAATTATTTTCTTTCATCCATTGTTTCAACTATTAGCTCTCTCTCTCTTTAAAATCAGTTTGCTTTGCTGAAGTATGAAAACAGTATTGGGGAATGATTTTTAAGTAAATAAAAACAAAATTGTAAGGCATGATAAACAATGATTGTTTCTTTATTATTTTAAAAATCAATTATTCTTTAAACGATGTTTTTCATCTATTTTTTTTTTAATAATTGTGTTTAAGTAAATACTCTTAAGATCTTTGCTAATTTTAGAAAAATAATAGTTCTTTCTTTATTTTTGCAAATGCTCTCTTTCAACAAAAATAATCTACATCTTTGCCAATATGAACACTTGATTTGATCTAAAGATAAGGCGCTGCCAAGTATATATTTTGTAAAAAAGTATTTTTACAGAAAGAAAATCTTTGATATTTATTTTTACTTTTTTAGAAATCTAAAGAATTAAAGTTAGGTTTGAAATAATAATCTTGCCTTTAACCCAAATTGAATGGACAAAAAAATTAAATAAAAGTAATAACATTATTAATTTTTTAAAAAAATTACAAACACGAAATTAATTACCTGTCTCGATGGATTTTTTCTTTTTTCTAAATCAGCCACTTCTAATCTCTCCCCGCCCCCTTACACAAATTGAATACAAAAAGTAATATGGGATTGAATATATTATGTAGATTATTCCCCATGATTTATCTTATCATCTTCAACTTTTCATTGCACTTAATGAACATTTCTATTGTTATGACCTTTTTTTGATTTCTTATCTTTTTGATGAATTTTGCCTTATTACTAAATATAAAAGCCAAACAAAACTAAACTAATAAATTTAATATATTTAACTATGTTATTCGATTATTTAGAAAATATAATTGTAGTTTGCTTTCTTGATTTTCTTATGAAATCAGAATTTCCTGTAAACCAGTAAATATTCTAGTCATTTTCTGTTGCAGAATGATGCCTTTGAAGAAAGAAATTGTTTTGAGGTAAGTTTTAGGGCATGCAGATCAGTTTGCTTAATGTCAGATAATTTAACATCCGAATGAAAGAACAGATTTGTAGCACATTACGCCTTATTTACTATGTTACTCGATTCTTAAAGTGGAGTGAGCTGCTTCTATTTAATATTAAGTAATTATGCAAAGAAATGTGAAGAACTTATCCTTGCTTTGTTCTACAAAAACGCATTCTGCTTTGATACTTGCGATTGCTCATTATTTCTTAAAATATCTTTGTTCTCGTTGTTGTTTTTGACACTCCCCACCGTTAACGCATATTAGTTAAGTTTTCCACTTTTCTTGGATTAATCTGCTTTTTGAAACCTGAATTTTTCTCTTAAAAATTGCTTTTGTTTCTCAAGCACAACTCCTTCTAAGTACTTCTCTCTAGATCTGAAGTTATTCTTTTGCAGGTTGTCTTCCTCCTCATTGCAACGAACTTTATTATCACTAGCTGCTGTGCTTATGCTACTCGTTTGTTGCTCTTCTTTTTCAATATCTAGCAGTTTAATATTCTTTTTCAAATCACTCTTAATATCCAGGTTGTAAAGAGATCTTGTCTTCGTATGTCCAACAACTAATGAAGGCGCAGAAGGGGTTCTTTTGGTGGACAACTAAGATGGAAGTTATTCAAAAAATGCTGATGCTCGCTTCTCTTTTTCTCCTTCATTGTTCTCATCTTTTTTTATTAGATTTAAGATATTTTTCTCTCTGATACTAATGTTTCTGCTGCTGGTACAGTAAATATTTTCTTAATTCTTATGGAAAATATTATTTATAACATGGGAAGAGCTATTTCTTCGAAGTGTATTCAGTCTCTATTTGAAAAATGTGCTTTCAAAACCACTGGGTTTAGTAGTTTAATTTTCAGTAATTTCCTCAGTATTATTGTTATTATTTGAAACCTAACTGCTAGAATTACTATTAGCTAGAACTATTTATGCTGATTCCTTGATAGCTGTGTTTGAATCAACTTGTAAATTGAAAATAGCTGTTGACTTAGAAGATGGAAAATAATTGTTATTTTGGAGATTTGATTCTCTCAAAATGCTTTTGGATGATTTCGGTGTGCTAGAGGCTATTAACTAATCAATGTCCGTTATCTGCCGATTTGAGTCTATTTAAGAATGTAAACTAGCTAGTGTATTGCTTGTCAGCCTGTGATTGCTGAACAACTTTAAGAAATCTTCATTTTTTATTGAAGTATTTAAAATTTTCGATGACTGGGTGTTCATCGTCAATGAAGTCAGAGGATTCCAAGGGGAAACATAACAGGATGTTTAATCTGTTGGGAGAGACGATTGTTGGCTTTCAGTAGATAGAAGAGTAGCTTAACACATTGAAGTCATCAATTTTTTTTTCCTGCTGCTACTTCTTAAGCTATTCACTGCTTGCGCACTAAAACTACCAAGTTAGATACTTTATTTCTAACCTCTCTTTACTCTCTCCTCTCGGACTTATACGCGAGCCTTTGTTTCTTGCAGAAACCTATCTTTCATGTCATATTCCTCAAGAAGATCCTTAAAAATCTATTTTGAAAGTTAAAAAATATTCTTTTTTGAGAAAAAAAGCTGAAAGCATCAACAATCTCAATTATTAAGATCTTTTTTACTTGCGCTTTAACAGCTAGTATCTCTGTGATTCCTTCTTGCGATGTAGCCTATGCTTATCTGAGGGATTGCTTACTGAGAAAGAGTTCTTCTTCTCCAAACAGTGATCCTTTTGCTAGAGATGCCACTGGAATTCTCTGAGATTCTTTTTTCCTATCTTTCTGAAGTGCGTTGAAAGGTTCAGACTCGTTGGAGGGATGAAATATTTGAGAATAGGATTTATTCCTGAGATTTTTGACTGGAGAAAGTATCTAACGAGTGAAAACATTTGACCTTTTTCTCTTGCCAAACTTAGAATGGAAATCTTGCCTAGATTAAACAAAGTTATTACCAAAATGAGAAATAAGTTAAAAGATTTAAGAATCCTTATCTTGGAGTCAAAATCAATTAATTATGTTCCATTAAAGTTACTGCTGCTTGTATTCGTCATTGTTGTCATCTTCATCTGTGTCAGATTGATCATTTCTGTCCTTTAAGCTGTCAATTTTCAATCTAGTTATATCAACTCCTCCAGCTTTGATAAAGTAGATATTCCTAGATGATTCTTTCTCTGAATAAATCACTGTTTTTCGTTCTATTTTTTAGTGTTGCAGTTCTCTCACAAATCTTATCAATCGATTCTTCGGGATAACTCTCATAAATTCAAAATTCTACAAGAATTCCACATTTTCCTCTTCTTTTTCTCTCTTTCCTTTTTCAATTAGCGAGTCATAAGCTTATTTGCTTAGACTTGCAATCCAGCAGTGCTCACAAGCAATAATTTTCTCAAGATTGAAACTATTCGCTTTACACAGAGATTCACCTGCTGTAAGAATTTAACTGTGCTCTCTTTGATCAGGAATAGCAGTAGCGAATTACAAAGATTCCTTTTGTTCGCTTTCAAATGTGTCCATTTCGTCTTCACTCTATCTGCTAGTCGTGATAATCTCAACAGAACCTAATCAAAAGATAATAGTATCTAGCATAGATTAAAAAAAACAACAATCACAAACCATTATTTACCTTAAAGAACAATTTAAACATATTCTCTATTTATTTATGTATTTTCAGTAAATTATTAGATGGTCAATGTAGCAATTAAGCGTTTCGCAGCAGGAACACCAGTCGAGAGAACTTATGGATTATCTTAAAAGTAGCTGTTCTAGCGGAGGACTCGCTCTAAGAATTGTATCTCAAGTCTTGATTTCTCTGGTTTATTCAGAAGCTGCACAACTATCTGTTGATATTTAAATCCATTTGTAGATCATCTTTTTAATCAAATAATAGATTGTTCAGCCATGTAATTTACCTAGGAGATTCTCTGCGAGGATAGAAATAGGTTATCGAGCTTCAGAAGAGCTTCTAGTTCTTTATTTAAATGTAGCCTCTTAGCATGTCCCTGCTCAAAGAAACTCTTTCTATTGGAGCTGTAAGACTCTTTGATTTTAGCAGTAGTTATGCTCTCGAAGTTATCGCCATCTTCTAATTCCATTGTTTCTTTATTCAGTTTCTAATCAATAAACATGGTTAAGTTCATCGAATAAATCCGTCTAAAATGAATATCAAATAGCAGGAAAAGCAAAAACCCTTGGATTGGCCCACATTCTTTTGAATAATAAAATGGAATCTATCCTTACTGTTTCGCTCTATTGAATTATGAAACCTAACCAGCCTGTCTGCCTTTATCAAAAATTACACTAAATCCAAAAAGATTAATTAACGAAAAAAGAAAATTAGCTTCTTATTGGAGAAAGCAATTAAACTGAATTAAATTTGAGCGAGTAGCCAGTAAGAAACGATTTAATTTCGCGGACTGGTGAAATAAATATTTATCTGTAAAACTATTATCCCGTTAAATAATTCATTGATTGATTTAACTT
>Ga0302271_10001654_pt1 | contig 21171 bp, 20 predicted proteins | sample III_Bog_N1_1_FD_198767 | JGI IMG/M metagenome (GOLD analysis project Ga0302271, IMG submission 198767) | Peat permafrost microbial communities from Stordalen Mire near Abisko, Sweden - III_Bog_N1_1 | ecosystem: Environmental > Terrestrial > Soil > Wetlands > Peat | place: Sweden: Abisko... | reverse complement strand
CTATCATTAACCGGTCGGAGTTATCGGTTGCAATAAAAAATATCGGTTGCTTTCCTATATGTTCATTCGGCCCTGAATTTGCAGAATGAATCAATATCTCATCTGATTTTCTGCTTTTCCAGCAATATTGTTTTACGCTTGTGACAGGAATGATAGTTGTCGAATCGATATAATCATATTTCTTGGCAGTCGGAAGTCTGAATTTCCATGTCTCAGTAAAACTCCAGCGGAAATACTGGTCAGCATCTCCTGTTTTTGAATCGAGATAAATTCTTGCACCGATAAGACTCTCGGTTCCGTTGTTCACTAATTCCTGGTCTCTGTCATAGTATATACTGTCAATATCAGGAACCGATTGCATTGTGCACGCGTCTGACTCATATTCATTACCATTACCGGTCAATATATGTAATGTATACCTTTTGCCTGTACTACCCCGGAAATTTAAACTGTCTGATTTATAAATTCCACCTCCATGGTTTTTTAAATAAGAAGTATTATGAGTATCATCAGTTATAAAGACAGTTGCGTCTGAGACTATGTCAGGCGTAGCATTTTGTTCCTGCAAAGTCCTGGATAATTTAATTGCATAAGAAGAATTTTCATCCGTAATAAGACCATCAACAACTAATAACGATTCATATCCCTTTAGTTTTGGATAATAAGGATCAATACATGTACAAAGTGCAAAAACAGCAAATAAAGTGATGACTGATCGTAACCCTGTTTTTGACATTGAAAAGGGATATATTTTTATATATTTCTGCTTATTGGGCTTATAAGTCCGGTAAAAATAGTATTAATTGAACGAAAGATCTTTAGAAATTAAAATGATTCCCTGATAAAAAATACCTGACAAAGAGTGATTAAGATTATAAAAATTTGTTATTTCGGGTTATGAAATGCTTTCATATTGTCTTTAAGACAAAAACCTGGTTACTACTCTCCCTTCTGATCGTAACAATTCCTCTTCCGGGACAAAACAGCAAGCTTTTAAATATCAATTCTTTAAATAGCTCAGAGAATATAAATATCACATCTCTGATCGACCACCAGGTTCAGTATATCAAAAATGAGTACTCTGCAAAAATTGAAGTACCTAATGAAATCATTAATGGGAAAGAATACGAATCGTACTACAGACAAAGCAAAGCTAAACCGCTTTTATTTCCCGATAAGTCAAGAACTGCAACTCTTTTTACCGGAACAAGACAATATAAGAATCTGACTTTACAATACGATACCTATCTGGACGAAGTAATTTATACCGATAAAAGCAGGACTCTCAACGACAGGTTCCCTCAGATAGCTTTAAATATGGATATTGCCACCGGTTTCAATCTGTACTTTGAAGATGACAGTTTAATATTCAGATACTTCAGACTTCCGGAATGCACCAAAGAGAATCTGAAAGAAGGCTTCTATGAAATCGCATATCAGGGTAAAGCCAGGTTTGTAATTAAACATAAATCATCATATTACCAGAGAGACGGGTTAAATGAATACAAATACTTCACTGAATATTATATCAGTACAGGTGATGTTTTTTTCAAAGTAAAAAACAAGAAAAGTTTATTAAAGTTATTTGGAGAAAAATCTGGTGCTGTAAAAAAATATATCCATGAATCACGAATCAGGATGGGACAGGCTGACAGAAACCAGTTTATCAGAATTTTAAAATATTATGATTCTCTTTTGACATCTTCCAGGTGATCTGAATGAAAAAACTGATCAACATATTATTGTTTGCATTCCTGGCAATTAATGCCGGGGCACAGGAAAAGAAACTCTCTCTTGAGTTTGAACAAATTCTTTTCAGGGATCTTGCTGATACCATTGAAAAAAAGATTCCTGTAAAAATATATTTTTCAAATAATTGGGTAGACAGCCTTTATCTGAATATTCATTCTGAAAATGAATCTTTAAACACTGTACTGAATAAATCAATTGCAAAAAATGGTCTCTCATTCATAATCACTGACGATAATAAAATCATCCTCTCAAAGGGATATACGATAAAGACCAACTTCAGGAAAGAATATCTTGAATATCTGGAAAAAAATCTTGCTAAAACTGATACAACAAATTATAACAGGTCGGTTCCAAAAACCGAAGATATTTTAATTAATGATGAATATAAAGTATTTAAAATTGGCAATCCATCAGGGCAAAGTAATGATGGGAAAGTTTTCCTATCCGGTAACATAACTCATCCGGAAACAGGGGAAGCCATTGCAGGTGTTGTTGTTTATGTAGGTAAACTGAAAATAGGTGCAGTAACCAATAGTGTCGGCTATTATTCAATTGAGCTTCCAAAGGGTCAGTACCAGGTAGAGTTCAGGATGGTAGGAATGCGACAAACTATAAGAAACATTATTATTTATTCTGACGGAGTATTAAATGTTCATATGGCTGAAAATACAAATCAGTTAAACGAAGTTATTGTTTCTGCGAACCGCGAAAATATAGTCAGAAATGTACGAATGGGAGTTGAAAAAATAAATGTCAAGATGCTGAAACAAATCCCAATGGGTATGGGAGAAGTGGATGTATTCAAGAGCTCTTTACTATTGCCGGGAGTTCAATCCGTAGGGGAAGCTTCCAGCGGTTATAATATCAGGGGTGGAAGTGCAGATCAGAATCTTATATTATTAAATAGTGCTCCGATTATTAATCCCTCCCATTTCTTTGGCTTCTTCTCTGCATTCAATTCCGACATGATTGAAGATGTAACTCTTTATAAAAGCGGAATCCCTGCTAAATATGGAGGAAGAGTTTCTTCAGTAATGGATATCGTACTGAAGGAAGGCAGTAAACAAAAATTTAATGTCAGTGGCGGTATCAGTCCCCTAACAGGAAGATTGATGGTTGAAGGTCCGGTTATTAAGAATAAAGCATCATTTATTATCAGTTCCAGGACGACATATTCTGACTGGATCCTGAGACAACTTAAAAACATACAGTTGCAAAAAAGCAGTGCGAGTTTCTATGATATCCAGGGGCTTCTGGTCTTTGATCCTGATGATAAAAATTCCTTCTCCCTTTCAGGCTATTTAAGCAATGATAATTTTGATTACTATAAAGAGAGTGCTATCAATTACCGAAACCTTGCCTCAACATTAAAATGGCGACATGTTTACAACTCAAGTTTTTCATCTCAGTTTTCAGCCACTTTAAGTAATTATGAATATCAGGATAACTCAAAACAAGATTCAACATCTTATTATTCATTGTATTATAGATTAAACCAACAAATACTAAGAGCAGATTTCACTTATCGGCCATTTGAAAAACACAAAGTTGATTTCGGTCTTGATGCTACCACATATTCTCTTCTTCCCGGGGTTCAGAAACCTGTTGGTATCTATTCTGATATTCAACCCAAACAACTTGAGAGTGAGAAAGCCATTGAGCCCTCAATATATATTAGTGATGAATTCGATGTTACATCGAGACTCTTACTATCGGGTGGCCTTCGGTTTACAATGTTTACTGCATTCGGTCCGCGGTCACAATATGTTTATAGTGCCAACAGTCCCAGGACTCTGGAAAATATTGTTGATACTATCTATTACAAAAATGGCAGCATTTTAAAATCCTATCCCGGACTTGAATTCAGGTTCTCATCAAGATTTGTAATTACTCCTGACCTTTCAGTTAAAGCAGGAATTCAGAGAAACTACCAATATCTAAACATGATATCGAATACAACCTCTATGACTCCTACAGATATCTGGAAGTTGTGTGATAATTATATTAAACCGCAGAGAGGAGATCAGTTTTCTCTGGGTATTTATAAAAATATGAATAGTAAATCCATTGAATTATCAGTCGAAGCTTATTATAAAATATTAAAAAATGTACTCGACTATAAAGGTGGTGCGGAGCTTCTTATGAACGATCATCTCGAAACTGATATTATAAATGGTAACGGGAAGGCATATGGAATTGAATTTATGATAAAGAAACAGCTTGGAATGTTAACTGGCTGGATAAGTTATACCTATTCCAGAGTCTTGCTGAAAGTAGATGGTAAATTTGAAGAAGAAAAAGTTAACGGTGGAAATTATTTTCCTGCAAATTATGATAAACCTAATGATCTGAAATTTGTTGCAAATGCAAAACTTTTCAGAAGATTTAATTTTACCACCAATTTTGTTTACAATACAGGCCGGCCAATTACTTACCCGGTAGCTTACTACAATTTCCTTAATGTTAACAGGGTATTTTATTCAGAAAGAAACGAATTCCGGATCCCCGATTATCTGAGACTTGATTTTGCTGCCACGATAAACGGAAACCTTAAGGCAAAAAAACTCAACCATTCCTCATTGACTTTTACTGTTTATAACGCCCTGGGCAGACGGAATCCATATTCAATTTTTTTCAAAGCAGAAGACGGTGTTGTGAAAGGATATCAGATGTCAATCTTCGGACAACCAATTTTTATGGTTACCTACAACTTCAGAATCCTTGGAAATGCTTCAACTGATTTTTAGTAATCAGAGATTCTTAAGCATCCAGATGTTACATCCAAAATGCCCCGATTTACCCAGTGGCCCGGGGATGAACTTAAAACCCGCCTTTTCGTATAAACTTATTGCCCTGCTTAATTCAGGTAGTGATTCCAGATACAACTGTTTGTATCCATTCCTTTTAGCTGATTCGAAGGTTTTTTCCATAAGCTGCCATCCTATACCTCTGCCCCTTTGAGACGCTGACAGATAGAATTTTACCAGTTCTGCACACCCTTCAGGCAATCCTGCGGTAGGATATACCCCACAACCGCCAATTATTACACTGTTTTCCTCAGCTATCCAGTATTCTGATCGCGCAGCACTGAAAAGGCCAAACAGATTATCGGTTGTTGGATCAAAATAAACGGTTCCCGGTCTGTGAATATTAAACTCCCTGAAAACAGTGCGTATAAGTTCTGCAATTTCCTTATTGTCTTTTTCTTCAATAGGTCTGTAGATGATATCCATATTTTTAAAGTGAGAACCAGTAATTCAACTTTATAAGAAAAATATTGCTGGGAAATATACTTTTAAGCTGTTTGTATGAATCGCCTACCGAAGCTTTTGAATCTTTAGTACTTCCTGACCTTTCCGATGACCATACAAGATAAATAAAAGAGCCAAGCCGGTATTCCCATTTAGCAACCAGATTTGAACGGAACTCATGAAAATTAAAATCGGGATTGTCAATTGAATAATCTTCCCTGGTGCCATTGGCATAATCATATAACTGATAACTACCGTCAGAAAGCACAGGATCCGGATAAATTCCAAACCTGTCTCTGTAGTTTTTTGCTTTCGGATCTGTAATATATTTTAGCTGCGAATAACTTCCGCGCGATATAAATGGACTCCCATAATACTGAATTGAGAATTCGGGCGTAAGATTCAGGTCAATTCTGAAAGTAAGCCCGGTTGTTTTCTGATCAATTGTTCCCAGTATATATCTGTTACCCGGCACTGAATATATTGAATTTATGTATTGCAAATCGTCATGATTATTTATATAATTTGCAGTAATACCTATTTTAAGGTTGTTAATCGGGCGATACGTTATTCCAGGTTCAATCTGATAATTTACGGCTGAATTATTACCTCGGTACTCATAGCTGTATATCACATTGGCAGTAATTTTTTTTGACGGATCGGTATTTATATTTCCAAAGGCAGTGATAGTATAAGGCATTATCATATCATATCCCCCCCGCAATATTTTGGTGTCAAGAGTTCTGGAGTGATAGATCAGATTAGTTGCGAAGCCCCATTGGTTTTTGAAACTTGAGGTAAAAGAAAGATGCCCTCCTGATCCAAGATATTGTCCGTTAAAGTTCCAGGTGTTAAACTGCTCGAGGCTTATATCATAAGTAAGAAATATTGAAACCGGTTGATTAATAAGATAAGAAACCACATTCTGCTGATTGATTTCATCTGCTGTATTCATATATCCAAGATCATTTAATTCCAAACCCGGAGAGAGCCAGGTACCTCCTGTTGAATAACGCCATAAACCCTTGGACCCTTTACCGATCAAAAGCTTGCCTCCGTAACCACTCAGATGTGTGGCAGTTGTATCGTATTTCAGATAACTGGCACCCGGCCGCTGATAGTAACGTGCTGATGATTCCTGCAAAAGGGTAATTGCTTCCTTATTACCATTTATATAGCTCCCAATCAACTTTGCATCAAGATAGAATTCTTTATCTTTCCAGTGAGTTAAAAGATCGAAGCCACCGGTATATGCATCAGAGCTGAGAGATTCAAGATTTTTATCTTTAATATCTCGGTTAGTAGCTGTCATCATACCTCCAATTACTGTATTACCAGCATTATAACCCTTCTGAACTCGCGCAACGGTGTAGCTTGTCAACGGTTCTACTTTTACACTGCTCTTGTTACCGTTTGTATCACTGAGCCTTGCAAATTCATTTGCTGTTATACTTTGTATCAATCCTACAGAAAGTCCATTTGAGGTTGTTCCGCTTAACTTTATTGCACTCAGGATGGATGTCTTATCCGGCGAACTCACAAAGAGATTGTCATTTGGAGATACAGGACGTGAAGGTGCATGTCCGATCCTTCTTGAGTAGAACAGACTCTGGTTATCGAATTTATAGTCGAAAATAGTTAACCCTTCAAGGAAGAAAGGTCGTTTTTCCTCATAAAATGTCTCAAATGCTGTTAAATTCATGACCGATGGGTCGGATTCAACCTGTCCGAAGTCGGGATTAACAGTCAGATCGACCGTGAAGTTGCTCGATAGTCCAATCTTTGCATCAAGTCCTGCATTTCCACCCCATACCCTTCCTTTATCCGCGAAAGGGTTCCCGGGCTCTTTTTGCATTGTTTTCAAATCTCCGAGTGCGTATGGCATTATTTCGAGACGGCGTGATTTTTTAAGTCCCTTAATTCCTCTCAGTTCTCCGAAGTTGTACATCATTCCGGGGCCTGTTTTGCTTTGTATCTCCCAGTCACTCTCTTCCTGAAGCCGCGATATCCAGCGCCATACGTGCAAACCCCAAACCTGTTCATCCTGTCGGCTATATCGTAATTGACTAAGTGGAATTTCATATTCAGCGACCCAGGCAGAGTCTTCCAATCCGGTTTTTACCTTCCATACCGGATTCCAGTTGAAATCCCAGTTAGCCGGATTAAATAACACGAGATCAACCTTCTGACCCCATGCAGTTACTGAAAACTCAAAGCCTGTCCTATAATCCCGATAGCTGTCAAAGTTGACTCCTACTACATCTCCGGCGAGCTCATCCCTGACGCCTGCCTGTCTGAGAATTTTACCTGGTTCTCCGTCGTAGGCGCGAATTGCAACATAAAGATTTTTATCATCGTACTGAATATTCAATTCGGTCGGGTATGTAGGTTTTGCACCTTCCTTTGGGATCCACTGGTGAAAGTCGCCTGCCCAGGTACCTTTTTTCCAGCATTCATCATCGAGTTTTCCATCAATGACAGGTTTTGCCGTCACAAGCCTTGAAGTTGTATAAACTGGTTGTTTCGGAGAATTGGTTTGCTTTGAAACAGTATCCTGCTGAATAGAATTATCAGTTACTACTGCCAGTGAAAAACCTTCCGCCTGAATAAAAAAAATAAAGAGGGAAATAAATAAGAGCTGTATACTTGTATAGATCCTCGACATCTCAAACGAATTAAATTATGTGATCAGAATATTTCATCCAAAAATAAAAGAATAACTAATATATAGTCATGTTTTAGAAAATAAATGGAAAGAAAAAGATAAAACTAACTAAGTAAGTACCTTAATGTGATAACATGTGAATATTTAATACTACCCTTCTGTCTTTATATTAACCATTTATGTATAGATTTATAATATTGAAAACTATCCTTTTTTAATTGACAAATAATCAAATAATATTATGAAGAAATTTCTTTCCTTATCTATTTTTCTTTGTCTGGCTGCGTCCGTTACCTTTGCTCAGGATCCAAACGGGCCTCCACCTGGAGGACAATCGCCTATGAAACAATCTCCGGATATTCTAATCCATATCGGGACTAAGAACACTGATCTCATATACCGTGTAAATGGAAGAGACGGAAGACTATACCAGGCATATCTGGGGACGAAACTTGGAAATTATGAAGACCTTAAGCAGGTTCGCGATGCCGGCCATCTTGCTTATGCAACATTCGGAACTGATAATCTTTTTGAACCAGCGGTCAGAATGACACACAATGATGGAAATCCATCACTGGAACTGAAGTATGTAAGTCATAATATTGAAAAAACTGATGACAATATTACTCTTACCAATATACTTCTGAAAGATCCGGAATATCCTGTTGAGGTTACTCTCCACATTAAGACTTATAACTCGGAGGATGTTATTGAACAATGGGTTGAAATTTTACAGAAAGAAGCTAACCCGGTTACAATTTATAACTATGCTTCATCAATGCTTCATTTTGATGCCAATAAATACTGGCTTACACAGTTTCACGGTGACTGGGCTGAGGAAATGAAAATGCAGGAGAATGAACTTACCAGTGGCATTAAAATCCTCGACAGCAAACTTGGGACCCGTGCACATATGTATCAGACTCCGGTATTCTTTCTTTCATTGAATGAAAAATCAGATGAAAATAATGGAGAAGTTATTGCCGGTACGCTGGGCTGGTCGGGCAATTTTCAATTCGTTTTTGAAGTTGATGAAAAAGGCTCTTTGCGGGTCATATCAGGGATTAATCCATTCGCTTCTGAATACTCAATACAGAATGGCAAACCATTCAAAACCCCTTCTTTCATTTTTACCTATTCGAATCATGGGAAGGGCCAGGCAAGCCGCAATCTGCACCATTGGGCTACCAGCTATGGTATACTTGATGGTACAAAAACACGTCTTACCCTTTTGAATAACTGGGAAGCTACCGGTTTCAACTTCGATGAAAAAAAGCTCGCAGACATTCTTGATGAAACAAAAAAGTTAGGTCTCGATCTGTTTCTTCTTGACGATGGATGGTTTGCCAATAAATATCCAAGAAATAATGATCGTGCCGGACTTGGTGACTGGCAGGAAAACAAGGCGAAACTACCAGACGGGTTGGGCTATCTTGTTAAAGAAGCTGATAATAAAGGAGTTAAATTTGGCATATGGATCGAGCCCGAAATGGTCAACCCTAAAAGTGAACTTTATGAATCTCATCCCGACTGGATTTTGAAACTTCCGAACCGTCCTGAGAATTATTTCCGGAATCAGCTTGTGCTCGATCTGACAAATCCAAAAGTCCAGGATTTTGTTTTCAATATTGTGGATGGCATGCTTACAGCAAATCCGGGTATTGCATTTATAAAATGGGACTGCAACAGGATGATGACGAATGCTTATTCCGTTTACCTAAAAGATAAACAATCGCATCTTTATGTTGATTATGTTAATAGTCTTTATGGAGTGCTTGGCAGACTCAGACAGAAATACCCACATCTTCCTGTTATGCTCTGTTCAGGAGGAGGAGGAAGAGTTGACTATGGGGCGCTCAGGTACTTCACTGAATTCTGGGCAAGCGATAATACAGATCCTGTTGAAAGGATATTCATCCAATGGGGTTATTCCTATTTCTTCCCTTCAATATCGGTTTGCAACCATGTTACTTCGTGGGGTAAGCAATCTTTGAAGTTCAGAACCGATGTTGCAATGATGGGTAAAATGGGTTATGACATCAAGGTTAATGAGATGACTGATAATGAGTTAAAATTCAGTCAGGAAGCAATAGCAAATTACAAAAGGCTTAGTGATATAATATGGCATGGGGACTTATACAGGCTCGTCTCTCCTTATGAGGAAAACCGTGCAGTCCTCTTGTATACAAACAGTTCAAAAAATAAAGCTGTACTCTTTGCCTATACTCTTAACTCGAGGTTCGGTGAAACCTTCAACCGTGTAAAGTTACAGGGGCTTGATCCGGGAAAAACCTATAAAATTCAGGAAATTAATGTCGGTCCGGAAGGACGCCGGTTTGGTCCGTCGGAAAGTGGTAAAAGTTACACGGGCGATTATCTTATGAAAATAGGGTTGAATGTTGGAACGGGCACGGCACTTTCGAGTTCAGTATTTGAGATAACAGAATAATTTTCATTTGATTAATATGTAGGAAATTGTCTCAAAAACCTCTTTAAACGCTGAGAACCGCGGAGAAGACGCAGAGTTTCGCTGAGCAAGAATGCTGATATACAATCCCTGGCGGTCCTTTGCGCTTTTCTTAGCGATTCTTTGCGGTTAATGGATTTCACCAATCTTATAGTCCGGTTTCGGTAGATTGTTCTGATGCTGTCTGAATTCCTTCGGCCACTTCAGGTATAATTCCCATTTTGACATAGACGGGACGCACCAAAGCTCTAAGTTGAGGTAGTTTTCTTAAGAAGAACAGAGCACCAATGATACTGGCTGATCCGCCAAGGAAAATGGTTCCGGGAGTACCGATAACCTTTGCCAGTCCTCCGGCCATCAAGCTGCCGAAAGGAGCAGTTCCCATTATTGCCATTGTATAAAAACTCATTACTCTGCCCCGTTTATCATCATCAGTTATAGTTTGAATGATTGTATTGCTTGCGGCTGTCTGCATCATCATTCCCAGGCCGATAAAGATCATGAGTACCAGGGAAATGGGGAATATTCTGGAAAATGATAATCCTAATAATCCTGCCCCGAAAAGGATCGCTGAAGCTGGCACAATTCTTCCAAGTTTCAGAACCGACTTCCTTGAAGCCAGAAAGAGAGCCCCGAGAAGGGCGCCAAATCCGGCTGCCCCCATGAGAAATCCGTATGTATGAGAACCTCCGTGCAAAATCTCTTTTGCAAAAACAGGCATCAGAACTGAATATGACATACCCATCAGACTGGAAATACTTAGCAATATTAAGAGATGTTTAATAGGTGCAAATCCAAATGTATACCTGAATCCTTCCCCCAGTGCATTTAAGATGCGCTCCTCTTTTCTATGAGTTTCCCGGAAATGTAATCTCATCATCAGCAAAGATATTATAACAAATATGTAGCTGATGGCATTAAGGAGGAAGCAGATACCTTCGCTGGTGGATGCAAGCATTACCCCTGCTATTGAGGGACCAATTAGCCTGGCTCCGTTAAACATGAGTGAATTAAGCGCTATTGCATTACCAAGATCTTCCTTCTTTTCCACCATATCGATTACAAAAGAATGACGCGACGGTACATCAAATGCATTTACACAACCTAGAATAACACTTAACATAATTATTTGCCAGATCTGAATAACTCCTGACAGGCAAAGTATTGCAAGAATTGCTGCCTGAACCATTGAAATAATCTGTGTAACCACCAGAACACGATATCGGCTCCATCGGTCAGTCAGAACTCCAGCAACCGGTGAAAGTATAAAAGAAGGTATCTGTCCGGCAAAACCAACTACGCCAAGTAAAAGTGCCGACCCTGTCATATGATAAACAAGCCATGGCATGGCTATTCGCTGCATCCATGTACCAATAAGAGAAATACTTTGTCCGCTGAAGAAGAGCCGGTAGTTCCTGTATTGAAGCGACCGGAATACAGTTTTGAACCTGTCTTTGCTATTTCCGGGGCCAATATTATCCATCAGATTTTTTTCTAAAATTAGCTTCTTTTTTGGATTAATAAAAAATAGGGACATGCCTTGGCATATCCCTACAATTTTAAATTTAAAGTAAAAAATGAGAGGTTCTATTTATTAACAGGAGCTATATCCAGTATATTAAATGAATCAGGTTTTGGTGAACGCCTGGGCCGTGGATTATCGGCAGTTGCAGCCGGTGCAGGATTGAATTCTGCAGAAGGCGAATAGATGTGGTGAGATTTCGTATCAATAGCCAGAGTTCTGGCACCAGCCATAGTTGTAATGTTCTCAAGAACTTTAAAATGATCTTTATCCACTTCCTGAACAACAGTCATAGTTCCATCTCCATTTGAACTAATAGCCCTTTTCATACCCGGATCAAATTTTACACCATCGCAACCGTCTCCAATTGGTAAATTTGCTACAACATGGCCATCTGTAGCATCCAGAACTACCATAAGTTTGTTACCACATACAGCAAAGAGACGGTGTGTTTCATTATCTATGGCAAGTCCGCTGGCTTCTTCGCCAGGCGCAATCGGCCATGATTTCAGAACTTTCAGCGTTTTTGCATCAATAACTGAGATAAGACTCTTGTCTTCAATATTCACATATATATTACCATTACCATCCGATGCAGGGAATTCGGGTTTCCCTTCGAGAGCTATTGTACCAACTACTTCATTTTTTATTGCATCGAGAACTGTTGCATTTGAAGTTCTCCCATTAAATACAAACACTTTTTTTGAAAACTGATCGTACATTATTGCATCGGGGTTCTCACCGGTTACCTTAACATCAGTTATTAAAGCAAGTGTTTTAAGATCTACAACTTTCACTGATGCGTTTCGTCCGACACTGATAAAAGCCTTATTCAGATCCGGGGCAATTGCTATTCCATGCACTCCCGGAGTTTCATTAATCGTACCAAAAAGCTGACCTGTTTTAAGATCCACAACCTGAACAACTGTACCGTGGGAGACAAACAATCTACTGCCCGATTCATCCACAGAAAGATAATCCCATCCTCCGTCACCCGGTAAATGGATTTTATTGACTACGCTATATTCAGATTTAGTATTCTGAGCGTGCAGTATTGACCCCATAAGAAGGATAAACATACAATTCATAAAAATCAAAGATCTTTTCATCTTAAAAATAATTAGTTTAGATATTGAAATAACATATAAAAGACAACCAAAACATGCTTATTATTCCGGAAACTAAATATCCATTCTATGAAAATTTTATTCCTGCTATGTTTAGAATCCTCCGGATAACACAAAGATAATAATTATAATAATGGTTAAACCTGAAACACCAATAGGAAACCACACCGGCGCAATCCATGGCTTTGGAATGAGGAAAAGGACGTCAATTGTAGTAAATTTTGGCGGCCACTTTATAAGAATGTACAGTGATAAATAATAGAACAGATCCCAAAATGCAAAGGTCCAGAGGAAGTATACTCCTTTTTGAATTACGGTGTCACCTGTAAGATATGCCACTATAAATAGCATAATAATCGTAGCGGCCTCGCGAGTCATCTCAATGTTTAGGTAACGCTTTGGAAATTTTTCAATCGATTCCTTATTTGATTCTGAATCGAGCATTCCCAGAGCCTTTCTCAGATAAACAACTACTACCCCTTCGAGGTGTGCCATTGAGATTCCGAAAATTGCTAAAAGAATCAGTTTTAAAAGCATGGTTTTGGATTTATTAGATTCTATGTCACATATTAATTTTGTCGGAAGTTCGAAGTGGGAAGTCCGAAGTTCTTACCAATATTTGCTTCTGACTTCTGACTTCCATCTTCTGACTTTTTTAACTACCTGTGTATCAGAACAAATGAAGCCACTTCATTGCAAAAAAACTTCTTATCCTCCAATATCATGTTATGTCCGCTCTGAGGTGAAAGAACAAATCTTTTATCGATCGAGCTGATATGGTTATAAAAATTTTTCCCCAGATCCGGAGGACATGTAAAATCATATTTCCCAAACAACAGTAAAACCGGAATTGTTACAATATTAAGGGATGAAGAAAATTGTTTAATCGCAAGTTCTTTATTAAAATTTGAATCTTCTGAATAGAGGAGATTACTAAGGATGGCAGTAACAGGATATTTATTCGTAATTGAATATTTTAATACCTGATTAACAATATTTATATGATTGATGCTATCAACATAGTTTTCTGCCTCAGATGCATATGACCCCAACTGCTGCGATTCCTCTATGCTGAAGTTGCCAGTATGACTGTTGCAATAACTAATTATAGGCAGCCATTTTTCGACATTCTTATTTTGTGATACCTGATAATTTCCCTCTTTAAGCAAAGCCTCGCGGGTAAGCGTATCATTCAGTGGGTAATTATGGCTTCCGTCAACATTTATAAATCCTTTTATCATATTCTGATAATCAGCTGTAGTAATAAAATCTGCAGCAATGAGCGAACCGAAGCTATGCCCAAGTAAAAACAAACTCATATTCTGTCCGTACCTGTACTTAAGGACCTCTATAACTTTTTTCAGGTCTTCGACCATCTGATCAAGATGGAGCTCACCACCATTACTTGTTCCCTGTGAAGCCCCGGCATTGCGCTGATCCCAGTAAACCATTGCAAATTTATCTCCCAGATTATTACTGATATACTTTGTATCGTAGAAATATGAGCTAAGCCCCGGTCCTCCATGAATGACCAGAATGAAAGTGCTGCTGGCAGTATTTCCCTGAACCAGGACGCGCATTGAAGCTCCTGCATTATCAACATAGAATGCGTCAGAAGCGTTTGAAGAAACAGTGATTTTTTCCTTCTGACAGCCGTTGAGTATTAGTAGAGTGATAAAGAAGAATATCTGTTTCATTTTTGTTTTGATAGTGCAACTGATTCCTTACTTGATTTACTTCTGAATACAACTGGTGTGTAACGGATTCCAAGCTCCAGAACCGGTCTGAAATAAATCGTACTGTTATATGGGAACATTGTGATTATATTCATCTTTGTAAAAGCTGAAAGCGGCAATTGTTTTTTCATCGAAAAATCATAGCCAAAACCACCGCCTATTGTAATAAGAGCATAATTGTACCCCGCGAGTTTTATTACAGAAATATTTCCATTCTCATCCACCTTGTAAGTTGTTCCACCAAGAAAAGTCCGGCTAAAGCCCGCCCCGGCAGAAAACTCGGAAATAAATCCACTATACTTTGTCCTTCGCATCACCCATTCGGCTGTCAGATATAAATTATCATGGAAATCGGGATGATGATACCAATTCAAATTTCCCGAAATAAACCTTCCTTTCGTAAAATATTTGACAATTTTCTGATTTTTCAATACCTTTTCGTTTATATGATAAAGGGGAAACTCAATTCCAGTAGTTATTCCGGGATAAATAAGAGAACTGATGTAAGCAAGCTTTAGATTAATATGTCGTGATGAAGAATCATTAATTGAGTCACTTTGTGCCAGGCACAGTGTACAACAGGATAATGCTAATATGGAGATTATACTATTCAGCATCTCTTTTTAATTCCGATATAAAGAGTTATCCGCCCAGCGCTTCCCCGGCAGACAGAAAGCAGGGTAACCGGTCCTTCTGCAACTTTCATTTGTAACAATATTTCAAACATGACTTCCGCATGTATATATAGACAACCCCAAATTTAGCAGTATTTCAAACTCCGGCTTTAATTTTTCACAATTCTTATCTGAGTGATTGAATTCTTTATGTTACTTTGTAAAGTATGTTAGTCTAAAGCGAGGCATTTCAGCAAGATATGATTAGAACATTGTTACTTATCGGCACGGGCGGATTCCTGGGAAGCATTTCAAGGTTCCTGGCATCCCGGTTTATGCAAAATAATTACCCGTCAGCTTTCCCTTTCGGAACCTTTTTTGTAAACATTACTGGCTGTCTGCTTATCGGTTTAATCTACGGTTTCTCAGAAAGAAGCACCTTGTTAACTCCAGGCTGGAAAATGTTTCTCGCAGTGGGTTTTTGCGGAGGATTCACCACCTTTTCTACTTTTGCTAATGAAAACCTTGCTCTTATCAGGGATGGAGAGTTCTTTCACTTTCTGATCTATACCGGACTTAGTGTTTTTCTTGGAATCGCTGCAACCTTTTTTGGAGTAGTATTAACAAAAATATAATTGGATTATGCAACCTGACGACAAAGCAAAGCGGTTACGGATTTATATCAGTTCAACAGATAAATTTGAGCACTCACCTTTATATGAGGTAATTGTTTATGCTGCCAGATCTTACGGGCTAACAGGAGCTACTGTTCTTAAGGGTATAATGGGTTATGGCACCAGCAGCGAGATTTATAGCAATAAGCTTTGGGAGATTTCAGAGAAAATTCCCCTTGTCATTGAAATCATTGATGAATCTCACAAAATAGAACCGTTTATTGAACATATCAACCCATTTTTTGAAAAAGCAGGCAAAGGCTATATTATCACTTTGGATGATACTACAGTCCTGAAGCATAAATCGGGGAACAAAAAATAAACTAAGAATGCTGAGTTATCAGATTTTCAAATTGATAAACATTCTTATAGCCTGGTAACCAAAATACAATCCAATGATGCAAAGAACAACACCCAGACTTTTAATGAACAGGGATATAATTTTAATATTGATACGCTTACGGAATCTTACAATCAGGTATGCCAGCAGATAAAACCAGATTATGCTGCCAACCGAAATGAAAAATGCATAACAGATACTTATAATGAGATGAAAATGCGGAGGAAAGATCGTCGGTTCCTCATTATGATTTTTTATTTTAGGTAATTGAAAATTATGAAGATGCAGGTTTTGTGAATTTTCTATTTTACTGCCTTCTATGCTGCTAATCTCTTTTGCATTCTGATCGATCTTAACTGCCAAACCTCCGGTATGAAATCCCATAGCAGCTAAAATTGTAATCACCAGTAAGGAAGATGTTAACCACCCGATAAATAAAGTCGGGTTAAAGAAATTGATCATGAACCCTGTATAGAAGGCTCCTCTTTCTTTCTTTTTTATCTTCTCGGAAATAAGGCTTTTATCCTCCAGATGCTCAATATCAACATTTGTTCTGAAAATCTTGTATCCAAGGAAAATTAGCAATGCTGCACCAAAGGAAAATATATAGGGGATAACCGGTTTATAGAACGAATAAAGTTTGGTCAAACCGTATACTGCAATGAATACATAAGTAAAATCTGCAAATGAAGCGCCTATGTTCACCAGGTTGCAGTAACGCAATCTGCCTTTGAGTGCATTAGAAGTAATAAGGATGCTAATAGGACCAGCTATCGGCATTGAAAAAATGAAACCTGCCAGCAAACCGGCGATCGACATTGTTATAATACTTTCTCCCATTATACCTTAAAATTGTATGCCATGTGATTTAAAACAAGTACTTCAGAAGAATTAGTCCTGCTTTGGATTAAATCATAAAGGTATAAAATACTTTTTCTTTAACCATACAGCAACATTCACAAGTCCGATCATAACCGGGACTTCAACCAATGGTCCGATTACTGCAGTAAAGGCTTCCCCTGAGTTTATCCCAAAGACAGCAATCGCAACAGCTATAGCCAGTTCAAAATTATTGCTTGCCGCAGTAAAAGAGAGTGTTACTGTTTGTTCATATGTGGCTCCTGCCTTTCGGCTCATGAAGAAGGAAAACAGGAACATGATCAGAAAGTATATAATAAGTGGAATCGAAATTAAAATCACGTCAAGAGGCAGTTTAACAATATATTCGCCTTTCAATGAGAACATTACCAATATTGTAAATAACAATGCAATAAGTGTTACAGGGGTGATCTTAGGAATAAACCGGGCATGATACCATTCTTTGCTTTTTATCCTTACTAATATAAATCGGGTGAAAAAACCTGCTATAAATGGTATTCCAAGATAAATAAAAACACTCCTGGCTATCTGTCCGATTGTTATATTATCTACTACTGAGTTTGTCGGAACACCAAACCATCCTGGCAATACCGCAATAAATATCCAGGCGTAAATTGAAAAAAACAGTACCTGGAATATAGAATTAAAAGCTACTAAACCTGCACAATATTCTGAATCGCCTTTTGCAAGATCGTTCCATACAATAACCATTGCGATGCATCTGGCCAATCCGATCATAATAATACCATACATATATGGCAGGTTAGAATTATCCTTTCCCGGAAAAAGTTTGAAAAAGATTATTGCCAGGGCAAACATGAGAACCGGCCCGATAATCCAGTTCTGAATAAGGGAAAGACCAAGTATTTTGAAGTTTCTGAAAACACCTCCCAATTCTTCATATCTTACTTTTGCAAGAGGAGGATACATCATAAGTATCAACCCTATCGCAATAGGTAAATTGGTTGTGCTTTCAGGTGATGATTTTAATGAATTCCAGAATGCTGCAATTGAAGGGAAAAAATATCCTGAAAAGACTCCTATTAACATTGCAAGGAAGATCCATAATGTTAAATAGCGATCAAAGAATTTAAGCCTGGGTTTCATTTTAGCAACAATTTGAGTTTGAGTCAGAACATCCGCAGGTTGGTTCTGAATTCCTGAGTATTCCGTTAATGATGCCTGCAGCACAACCAACACCGGAATTAACCGATATAGCCTGCAATGGGCAATTTAACGCACATGCGCCGCATTCCATGCAATAATCTTTTCTTACAATATGAGCCTTTTTCCCGGAAAGTTCAAAAACTTCATGAGGACAAACTTTTATACACATTCCGCAACCATTACAAGTGCTTTCACATAAACTGAGAGTCACAACATCTGGTAGATACATTAATTCTTTCATAGTAATAAATTAGTTTAGTTTTCCGACGATCTGTAAAATAATACCAGCTACTGCAAACCCAATCTGTAGTGGAACTGAAAACTTCATTTCTTTTTTAACTCCCGACAATGAGGTATAAGTTGAGGATCCTGTAAAATTCATAGCCAGAAATGAGGAGATTGTTGTTATAATCAGAAACCAGGATATAATTTCAAATACATTATCTCCTGTGAGTTTTAATAAAGAAAGTATAGCAAATACAAGAGCACCGGATATAAAACCTTTTTGCGAGAATTGTCTTGCCGGAAGAAATGGCAGGGCAATCGGAGTAATTACAATCCCTGCAATATAAGCAAGTAAGATGTTTAATATAGCAGGGCCGCCTTCACCTGAAAAGTTTCTATAAGACAGGCCGTTAGCTGAAATACCTGATATTAAAAAGAATACTGCTATTGCTCCCAGAAGGTAAAATTTCCCGTATATAAAATCGTTGGGGACTAGCTTTACCCGGTCTTTAAATCCGAAAGTTACTCGTCTCATCACCTTGTCAGCTCTGTATCCATCATTTATGAATTTTTTTATGTCGGCGGCCCGAACAGGACCATAATGGACATTGAATCCGGTTTCCTCTTTAACCTTATGAGCTGCAACTCCGGTAGCTCCCAACTGAGGCAGAATCAGGCGCCTATGATCTACAATCTTTTCGAGGGATGCCAGTTTTATCCTGTTTACAATCTCTTTTGTGCCAAAAGTGCCTTTGCCTGCAGCACACCATACATTTACTCCATTGGTGTCGAGTACGAGTACCCAGCAGTTCATGCCATCAAGATTTTTACGTAAGGCGTCGAATGAAAGTTTATAGTTTGCAGTTACAAATACATCAGATTCAGTACCCGGAGTACCAATAGCATACAGTCCAGGGTTAACCCTGTAATTACCACGGTTTATTCCCCAGCGAACCATTACTGCCCCCAGAAAATCCTTAAAATTAATCTGTGTTGAGATGACAGGGATGACAGAATCCAGGATTGAAACCCTGCCGATTAAAAATGAATTTTTCATGTTAAATTAAAAAATCGTTATAAAATTTATAAAATGCAGTTTTTATTTCATCTCTGATCCTCCGGAATTCGCTTATAATGAAATCCTCTGATCCCGTTGCATTTGAGGGATCTTCAAAACCCATATGCAGACGATGGTTAACTTTCCCGAGAAAGAAAGGACATGTTTCATTAGCGTCATCACAAACAGTTATGACATAATCCCACTCATCATCAAGGTATTGGCTGACGTTTTTTGGAAAGTTCATGCTGATATCAATGCCAGCTTCCGCCATCACCCTGACGGCAACCGGATTAACTTTTGATGCCGGAAATGTTCCTGCAGAGAAGACTTCTATAGTTTTATCGAACGATTGAAGAAATCCCAGGGCCATCTGACTCCTGCAACTGTTGCCCGTGCATAGAATAAGTATCTTCATTTTCAAATTATTTAACATTTAAAAGTTTCGGGAATGTTTATCTCGTTAATGAATTTTTCCAGAGTTTTTTTTAACAAGCAAATATTCACCGGATCTAAGCAGTAACAGGTTTTTGCCCCTTCAGTAGTTCCCTGTATCAAACCGGCATCCTTAAGCTCTTTAAGATGCTGGTTTACCGTTGTCCTTCCAAGAGGGATCTCATCTGCTATATCGCCAGTAATACATGTTCGGGTTTCTGCCAGATATTTCAAAATCGCCAGTCGGGCCGGATGGCCTAATGCCTTAAACAGAATTGCACAATTCTGAAGTTCCGTGCTAAAAAGTTCACTTTTTGTATAAGCCATGGTGTATTAAGATATGACGTAAATATACGTTATATTTTAATACGACGTATAAATACGTCAATTTTTTTTAACATCGACTAAAATAATATTGAAGGAGATATCCCGCTAATGTTTGTTCTCTTTCTCACATGGGCAGGGAACCGGTTTGTGCTTTTTGAATTTATGAGTGGCACAACCGGTTGAGATTATAAAGATCAAAAGTATTACCCACACAAAATAACTACCTTTTTTCATATACTTCCTCAGAACGCTTGTATCAAATAATGGTGTATCAGATGTATAATTAGTCATAAGTTTTAGCCTCCCTTATCGGAAACAATTTCCATCAAATATTAGTCTTTAGTGCAACGTACAGAGTATTTGTTAGTTTTTTCCGTACCGTGGATATCAGCAATATCTTCTTTCCTCGAGATGTCAATTACAGGTTTATCATCTATAAGCAGATAGCTGAAATACTCAGCATTGGTTTTATCATATTCCGTTGATGTCCAGTAATATCCGCTTTCATCCATTTCAGAAAAGGTTCCTTCATAATCTTGCATCCCACCGAGTTGAATGCCGAATGAGGTTGGATCAGATTCAACTTTACTCCCATTTTCTTTCTGATCAAGATGATTAGCTATATTCTGGAACTCCTTTCCTGAAGGTAAATGCCATCCTGCGGGACAAATGTTTTTTGCAGTTTCCCATTCATATAATACACCGTATCCGGGAATATTGTTTGAATCATTATCAAAAAAGAAAGCTCCGGTTTTGGGTTTAAATTTTAGATTATCTGCCATCCATATAACCCCTGCAATTTTAATAGTACGATACACATTTCCATCCCTTTTATCAGTGAATTTTTCCTGGGCGTACGAGCCGGCAAACAGTATTAAAAAAAGAAAAACTGAAAAACCCTTCTTCATAATTTTAAAATTTACAATTTACACG
>Ga0302271_10001653_pt1 | contig 21174 bp, 12 predicted proteins | sample III_Bog_N1_1_FD_198767 | JGI IMG/M metagenome (GOLD analysis project Ga0302271, IMG submission 198767) | Peat permafrost microbial communities from Stordalen Mire near Abisko, Sweden - III_Bog_N1_1 | ecosystem: Environmental > Terrestrial > Soil > Wetlands > Peat | place: Sweden: Abisko... | reverse complement strand
CCCCACCCCCAACCCCATCCCCAACCCCAACCCCAACCCCAACCCCAACCCCAACCCCAACCCCAACCCCAACCCCAACCCCTTTAGATCAATACTGCATTTTGTAAAAACGAATTAGTAGTTGTTGTTATTGAAAGTCGTTTTTTGATTTAAAAAAAGATAAACTAGTTATTCTTTAGTAATACATCTAATATTTCAGCTTCAAAGAGTAAAGAAGATGAAAAACATAATCATCTATTTTTTTAAGTATTTAGGATTGAACAAAGAGATAAAAAAGAAATCAATTAACAAAACTTATTTCTTCTGAAATAATCTCAGTTTGAGATAGATTACCATTTAAAAATCAAATTAATTTGTTAGTAGAATGCGTTTGAAGTTTTTAAAACACGTTAGTTCATAGGAAATTGAAGAAGTCAGAGAAAGAAAAAATAATAATAACTCGTAATTCAAATCGGAAAAGAAGTATCCTTTTTATATTAATTTACTAAAAAAACAGTACTTTTTACTTCAAAGCATTTTGTGACTTGCCTGAGCTTAATACACTCAAAATTGATTCTAAATTAACAAATTAACTTGTAACAATTATTTCTAAAACAAAAAACAGAATCAAAACGAAAAAGAAGAAGAAACAAAGATAAGAAACTCTTTAAAAAAACCGCACTGATATCCATAACAAAATTCACAGTAAAATCTAAATGAACATCTAAGCCCTAGGATAGCTAGTAATCGGAAGGAAGAGGGTAGATCTAACAGAAGATGAAAAGCAAAAACGAAGGAACGAGTTAGAACAATAAAAGATTACTCAACGTAAAGAAATTTAGGTAATTCCTACTATATATCTTCCATATATTTTAACTTTAAATAACTAAATCTTTATTTGTTCTTTCAGCGTCTCTATTAGCTTTTACAAGGTCCTCCTGAAAATCGAACTAGCGATGATGCTAATAATTTTCTGGAACATTTTGGTAGTCTCTTTTTCTTTAAGGAATACATCCAAGAAGGAAATAAAAGTCAGATTCGTTCTGCATTTCTTAAAGGAGAGCTACGTAGTTTCTATAAAGGTGAATTCCTTACAAGAAAAGGTAAAAATGGGAACATCCTTTACAGAAAATTCCCTTACGCAAGCAGTTTATGGGTTTTGTTGATTTTTTTTTATCTTTTTATATTTTTCCTTAGGAGATATGAATAACACCTTCAAAGTGATTTTAGAAGGTTAAGTCGGTTTGTATCTGGAAATAGCTGATCAAAAAACTGCACGCAAGTAGTTAGTGTTAATCCGCAAAATGATTCAAGGAGAAACTATTGAACTTAGTACTCTTTTAGAAGAGAGTAACTGTATCATGACAACGCAAGCGCTCACCGAGAAAGTTGAAGTGTTATGTTTGAATATGCAAAGTTTCAGCACAACATTCTAGAAATATGAATCTGAAAAATGTGAAGCCGATATTAATTTCCTGAAAGGGGTGCCATTTTTCGCAGATTGGCCTAGAAAAAATTTACTTGGATTACAGATGTGCATTTCGAAGTTCACTGTGCCAAGATCGTAGATTATCTATTAAGAAGGATAGCCTAGTCATGCGTTATTCATTGTTAAGAAAGGGGAATTTGGGGTAAGGAATTTAGAAAAAAATTATCTAACTCAATATCTTTATTTTTAAAGATTTCTTTCTGTTTGTTTTCACAAGCAATTCAAGAAACGACAGACTTGGTAGAAAAATGAGAGAATTGAAGATCGAGGAGAATCATTCTCTGACATTAATGAGAAACTTAAACGAATAGATGATACAACGAAGGATATTTTTGGGAATCCTATAAATCCGTTGTCATCCACGCAAATACCAAGTGAACTTAATAATGCCACTGAATAATAAAAACAAGCAACACTCCTACGAGGCATGTCAAAGTTTGATGTAACAAAGAAAGTCTCTGGGTTTCTTGCAGGATCCGTTGTAGAAATGAACTCGGATTTGGTAATTCAAACATTGAATTTATGGAATTCTCTTCAGAAACAAAAAGTTTTTTGACTGATTAATGTATCTGTTTTTGTTGTTTTCATGAATAAAAAAAGACTTAGACATTCATGGTGTTTGATAGCTTTGGTGAGAAGGAATTATTGAATGGGAATCCGAGATAATAGAGTGTAGTGTGTCGGTCTTAATCAGGTGAATTGATCTAAATAAAAAGTAGACATTTTTTTATCTTAGCTTAAGAAGATCCGTAATTGAAGTTCTCCATCATGGCTAAGATGATGGTAGACACTAAAAAAGCTGAAATCTAAGGTATGCGTCATAATCTAACGTTCAGAAATGAAAACGAACTTTAACTTCTCGATAATCAGCTTGATTCGATTGATTCATTTTCGATGAGTTCAGCTCCAAATAATAATAATAATAATAATAATAAATCTAGAAAATACTCGAGTAGCTCAACAAAGATAACTGCTCAGATGAGCAATACTTCTACTCCTACAAGCTCATATGATTTCTAAATCTCGAAGCTTTAATTTACTCCCTCGAATTAACCGTCTTCAATAAGGAATAAACTTTCATTTTCACAACAAAATATCTAAAGCAAACTGAATACATACTCGAAATCGAACTAAAGTAGTTCCCAACCTACAGTACCTATTGAGCGAAGTGGGACATTGATTCTCCTTCCTTAAGAGATTGCACCTGAAATGTATAATCAGCGAATTTCAACAGAAACAAATTCATAAAATGTTCCTCCTTAGATTTCAGGATTGTTCTAATCAGTTCAGCTGATACCTTCGTTAGGATAAATAGCATCCCCTTACAATAATCACATCAAATAACCAAAAGAAATCAGTAAAAGTGTCCCTAGATTTCAAGGTAATTCCAGCAGCAATCGCTTATCAGAATAATCCTATGAAGGTTCTACTTAATAATATTAGAACTCAGGCAGTTAATCAAGTAGTTCTGGGATTAAATTACCTCATATTGCTTCTGCTTATAATCATATGAATAACTTCCCAGCAACGACCACAGCAGCATCGAAAAATAGTGGATTAGGAATGGTATCTGGATCTTTAACATCGTTTTCAAGTTTCTTCGAGAAGACACATCCTCATTTTGGATAATAATATGGAAAGTTTAATATTTAAAATAGCAGTAATAACAACAACAACAAACTCTAAGTGAAGAGATCCTTTGTATTAGAGAATGAGTCAATATCGCAGAGAAAGAGTAGTATGCAACAGATTCATCCGATAGATTCAGAAAATAGTTTAATTTCAAGAGATTATTCGTCTAGGCCGCTAATTAACTCAATAGCATACTCACAAATGCAATTAAATATTTGATTTTTATTTATTTTTTAGTGTTTTTTGCAGTTCCTAGCTGATTAATCTCTACTAAAGTAAATTTTACTTATGTTTCACTATTATCTGAATGATTTTTCACTGTCTTTTTCGGGATTAATCTCTGCTACTTGGCAGATTCATTATGATTATTGAATAAAAATCTCACAGACTAAAAAGGGATAATCAAAAATGTGAAACATCCCACCCAAGAAAAGAAATTTAATTATTTTTTTCTTTTCCTTCAAAAGATTCTGCGTTTTTGTTTTTAAATTTTGACTATTCAAAGTACCTTTTTTATTCCCAAAAACAATCAAGAAATACTATCAGATTAATTGATTTTTTCATAAGAGACAGACAACAACAACAAAAAAGATAATCCAAGAAGAAGAAGAAGAAGAAGAAGAAGAAGAATTCAAAGTCGCAAATGAAGTGCTCAGAAATATGGACAGAAATTATTGTATAATTTCACATTCAACTCAGAGCTTTCATGGATTCTTTCTTAAATCACTTGATCTTTTGAGATAAGTATTTTTCTTGTATGTTTGAAATACACAGCCAAAGACTGATCCGAACTCAAATATTACCAATCAAGTATGGAGCACTTGCTTTAACAATGATGGATCGATTCTGATAGCTTGTGTGGGAGATGCGATTCTGGTGTATGATGCGCTTCAAGGAGAGTTGGTCAACAAAGCTATGAGAGGAGGTAATTTTGTATTTTCATTTTTAAGGAATTCAAAAAAGAAACTAACCTACAAATTAAATGCATTAACTAGCTTAAAAGGATCAGATAAACTGTGTGAAGTTTTCGAAGGATGGAAAGCGCTTCGCAACAGCAAGGTACCGATACATATTTGAATGGTATTAACAAAGCCTCATTCAATTTTGAAATATGAATATTTTTAGCAATGACAAGTCAGTTTGGGTTTGGACATTCGATGTGACAAAGACACCTAAACTCGCTCCAGAAGTGAAGTATTCTCATACTGATAAAGTCAATTGCTTGTCTTTCAATCCTCTCACTCATCAAGTAACCGCATTATATAAGAGAATTCTCTTGAATTCACAAAATCAATTCTTAAATTTTCTAAATGATTTTTTCCATTTATTAAGATTTTCTCAGGTGGATCTCAGGATTACGCAGTGTGGACACCTGATCAAGCTAATATCCTCAAAGAAAAGAGCAAAGATAAGATCATCAGCTGTGCTTGGAGTTACGATGGCTTATATTTAGCATATGGCACGATGAACGGAACAATTACAATTCGAAATCGTTCATTAGAGCTCCTATCAGAAATCCAAAGATCATCAGCAATATGGTGTCTCGAATGGAGCCCAATCACACCTGATTATCAAAACAGCACACTTCTTGCTGGAATCTGGGAATCAGCAATAGCTCAATATAACATCGCTGGATAGCAACTCGGTGCAGATAAAAAATTACCTTACGATCCACTTGATATAAGCTACAGTAATGAAGGTGAATTTTACTTAGTTGCAGGAACTAACAGCAAATCCACACTTTACACAAGAGAAGGTGGATTACTCATTGAAGTAGCGACCAAGAAAGATTGGATTTGGAGTAATAAAATCCGTCCAGTCATTAAACTCGCAGGTTCTGTGTAAATTCAAGATCATCTCCATGTAGCTGTGACAACTAACGATGGAGAAATAAGTCTCTTTAAGATTCAGTAGCTGACTGTGCATGCTATTTAAGGTGACAAGTATGCATATCGAGATAATCTAACAGATGTGGTTGTCTAGAGCATGAGTGAAAATACTAAAATTAGATTAAAATGCAAGGAATTAGTCAAAAACATCAGTATCTACAAGGATAAATTACTCGCTCATCTGACTGAACGTGTTCTGATTTATGCCCTAGCACCTGAGGAAGCAGTTTCAATGAAATATAAACTTTAAAAAAAGATCGTAAAAACGATTGACGCACAGATAGTGGAAGTCGTGGAAAATCACATGCTGGCGTGTGTGAAAAATAAAATCTAGTTATTTTAACTTGGAGGCGATCTCGAGAAAGAATGGATTTTCGAATGTAGTGTGAATTGCTTGAAGATCATTGGAGGCACTCCCTCGAAAGAAGGAGCTTTTGTTGGATTAAAGAATGGAGCTGTCTTTAAAATCTTCATAGATAACAGCTTTCCTATCCCGATTCTAAATCACAATGTTCCAATAAAAGTTATCGATGTATCATAGAAAAAGAAACGACTTGCGATTGTTGACTTGAATAATAACCTCACAGTTTATGATCTCAGCACTAAGGAATAAGTTTTTCAAGAAATGAATATCATCTCTTGTGCCTTCAATCATGACTTTGATGATATGTTAGCCTACTCGTAAAATTAATTTCATAAAATTTGGGGGATTTATTGGGGAATTGTATTTGATTTTTTGTTTTGTGTTGAAGGGGAAAGGATATTACATTCATACTGAGCTCAAATCATCCTCCCTTGTCGTAAAAGATGGAAGGTCAAGTTGTTGGATTCAAGACAAACAAGTTATTTGTGCTCAACGAAAATGTCATGAGTACAATTGACATCTCAATGACTCAAACAATGATCAAGTATCTTGAAAGAAAGGAGTTCCAGATGGCTTATGAAGTTGCTTTGCTTGGTGTTGCAGATTCTGATTACCTATATCTCGGCAATGAAGCGCTGATTGCTTCTTAGTTTGCAATTGCAAGAAAGGTAGAGATATTTCTTAGACTTCCTTTTGAAGTTAAATTAAAATGGTTTTTGTTTATTTCGAACAGTGCTATTTACGGATAAAGCAACTTGATTTCCTGAATCTCCTCGAAAAAGTATGCCAAAAAACGATACCAAAACACAGGAATTAGTTGAGATATTTATTTGTTATTTTTAGGCTGAGAAGGATTCAAAAAAGCAATAATTTACTGAAGGAATTTACTAAGGAGAGATATTTGCTTTGTAATCTAAGTTCAACGAAGCAGAGAATGCTTTTAGCAAGAGCAATTTAAAGAGTAAGTCTAAGGAAATGTGGATAACTTTGAAGGATTTCGATAAAGCAAAACGTATTATTCTCACTGATGATAATCCTGCAACACCGAAGACAAATGTTGGAAATAGTTCAATGATAATAAGTGATAAATCTTCGAATCTTATGCTGCTAAAGTAAGAAGCTGAGTGGAAGGAGAAAGTAGGTGAATGGAAGGAAGCAGGTGAATTATTCATGAAAGCAGATGAACTCAAAAAAGCGATTGAAATTTTCACTAAAAACAACTACAACTAAGGTCTTATTGATGCTTGCAGAATAGCTGATCCAGAATCGTAAAGAAAAGAAATTGAAACTTGTGCTGCTTACTTCAAGTAATTACAAAATCAGTTTAGCAGTTGCTGACTATTATGAATATTACATGGATATTTGAGTTTTTTTGCTTTTTTGAAACTCAAGAAAAACCAAGAATCATTAGTTTACAAAAGAAGCATATCTTAAACTTTAAGATACCAAAGCTCTCATGCTCTTACATATAGACCAAGAAAAGTGGGAAGAAGCCATTACTCTAGGTAAATTAGTTAAGCTGAGGAAAGAAAGCGGTTGTTTTATTTGCTGATTTTTGAAAAATGAAGTGAACTTTTTCTGAATATTTCTTGAAAAATAGGAAAAGCAAACCCAGAATTAATGGAGCTAATGAAGCTGCCATATGCTAATTGGCTAGCAAAACAAGATAGATATGAAGAATCGTTGAAGGCTTATCGTCGTCTTGGTTAGCATGAGATGGCAACTAGAATGCTTTTGAATTTATCTCAGAATGCTGTGTATGAAAAGAGATTTGGGGATGCAGCTTTGTTGACTTGGATGACAGCAACGGAATATTTAGGGCTTGTTAGGAATCCGAAGAATCCTAGTCCTGAGGACATTGATAACATACGTTAGTTTAGTATTTCTAGAGATGATGCTGAGATTTATTTCGCCTACTCTAAAGTCTAATAATTCATTGATGAGCCGTTTTTGCCACTTTCTGGACACGCTTACATGCTAACAATCTTCAACGCTGCTAGATTTGCTATCAATAAGCTAGGAACACGTATTCTCTATGGAGTTTAACACAGTTATCTTTATTATGCTCTTGGAAAAGTCAGCAGAGAGCTAGAAGCTTATAAAACAGCTAGAATTTGCTATGAGAAATTAGCTGTAAATTAGCAAAAAATAATCATTAATTTATCATAAAAATGCGCTGAAAACTAGATTAAAAACAAATAATTGTGACTTTTTTTCTTGCAAAAATAGAGTTACAAGATTCCAACTGAATGGAGTGAAGAGATAGAACTAAGCTCTTTGTTGATTCGTGGTAAGCCATACAGTGACGCAGAGTAATTACTTCCTATCTGCAATCGATGCATGAATTAGAATCAAGCACTCACTGCAGGAAATCAATGTTCCTCGTGCCTGCATACTTTCTAGAATTGTCTCATTTCTTTCGAGAATCTACCATTAATTGAGTTTAAGCTTGATGAGAAAATCCCTCACAAACGATTCTTGGATCTTATCTAAGCTGATAAATCGAAAAATTTAAAAAATAAAAAGAAGAAAAAATAGTAAAACAAAAATGGTTATTTGTGCTTGAATTGGTAGTATATTAATTACTCTTTTTGGTTTTGATATTTCTTGAAGGAATGATGGCTGGTCAGAATCGAATTAAGCAGATTAACAAGTATTGATGTTCAATAATTCTCCTCAAAAACAACCAGACAGTAAGAAATACAAATAATCTGTTCAAAAAATGAAAATATACTTAAATTATTTTATATTTAATAGATGATAGCACTCCATTTACAGACAAACTACATGAGCTGTTCGAGATATAACATGCTTAACAAGAGTATGTTCCATTAGTACTTGATGAGTCTATTCTTAACACTCTCACGATGGAAGAGGTATATTATTATTTCTTAAAAGGGGTTAATTATTGTTTTAGAAAATAAGACTAATTCTATTATTTTTATTGTTGTTCAAGGTTTATTGGGTGGATTACACAAAATATTCATATCAAGCTGAAATCCGTTATTTCAAAAGCATGTTGGTGGATATTCCACTGAAGACTTGCTCTGATTGTGGCACATTCTTCATCTTAGTAATATTATTTATCATATTTGGAAAAGATAAAGGATAATCTGATAATTTTCGAGAAGTATTGTTGTTTTTAACTCTATTTGGAATTGTATTTTTCTATTTTTAAGGATGAATATGAGTTTGAAGTAAGCAAAACAGGGAAATGTCCTTTCTGTCGTGCAGTCGATGAGAGAGCTGGCCCACAAAAAGATGTATTCGATTTTTGAAAAAGGCAACAACAAAGGAAAATCTTGAAATAATAGTTGTATGTTTCTTTATTCTTAGGAGTAATATTTTTAAATTCAAACTTATCCAAGAAGAATATTATTTTGGAATCACAACAAAGACAACACGCACACAAAGCTATGTAAAATGAATTTGAACTCATTTAGAAGGAGTATATTTTGGAATAAGGTTCAAGCCAAGATTCACGAAACCCATAATCTTCTCTATATTTTTAAAAAATAATAATCAACAAAAATATCATTAAAATTAATGAAAAATAGGAAATATTGGCTATTTCTTGTTGATAAATTACCTTTTTGTTGCTTGCAAAGCTCGCAAAGATTGAATCCAAGCTTGAAGGTCACAAAACCATAAGCGAACAATGTGTTCAAAACTAATCAAAAATAAAACAAAACAAAAATAAACTATTTTCCTTCATAACAAAGGCTAAGTTACCAATCCAAGTGAATGAAATGACACTAAAGCAGCAGAGAACCTTAGCAGCTACATACAAGCACACGATAGCCTGTGAAAAAAAGTACAAAGTTGTTGTTATTAACAAAATATGAAGGATCAAAAAAAGAAATAAATATAAATCTAATAACAAAACCAAACCTTGATTTGCTAGAGAGGTGACTAATGGAGTTGTTTGAAGTAAGCACTGAGGCAGTTCTTAGTGTTGACAATATGAATCAAAAGCGATTAAACGGTCTCAGCACTCACATAGACATACTACACATCCTCTTTTTCTTATCTAAGATTAATTTTACAAAAAATTAAAAGAGGAAAAATAATAATGAATTTTCTATTCTGAATTATGAAAGAAATATGAATAATAAATACTCCATAGCTGGCTGTATGAACTTCATGACAGCTAAGTAAACGATTGTGACAACTGCGGATACTAATGCGAAGTTAGAGAAGACATAAATGAGTCCCATATCAGCTATAAGGATTGTCAATAATAGAATATTAGCTGCACCAGCTACGACTCCACTCTTCACGACATCAGTCCATTTCAAAATCTCAGGAAGGCCTATGAATTCAAAAATCAAATTCAATTGGTTAATAAGTTGATTGATGCTATTGAAAAGAATGTGTTTAAAGGTATTTTCTGACTTTGACAGCAGGTGCTTGACATTTCTTTTTTGTTTTTGTTGTTTGTTATTCTAAGACAAGCTAATTTATTCAGAAAAGAGGAAAATTTCAAGATTTAATTATTTATATTGAACTTCCTTCGCTGCTTTGCTTTTTAAATGTGCCCAAAAAAACAAAAAAAGCAAAGAAATTTAATATTTTCTCTCTCTCTCACTCTCTTATCTCTTTCTGATCACAACTCTCTCTCTCTCTCTTAGACGTATTACTATTAAGACATCGTTTCCGAGTCTTCTTATTTGAAATAATTACATTTGGTTTGGTGAGTGTCATTTATGGAGTACTCAATTATTCAGACACATACAAATTTTCACATGCATTTATAAAAGTACAAATATTTTACATAATTCTTATTAATTAAGATGAATTTATTTCCGAAAACAACTCATTTTTCTTGCTTCCAATTGTATTTCTTCCCTCTTACTGCACGAGAGGTAAACATGGTTAACATCACTAGACTCCTCAATTAAAGCCTAGTTTTATACATTTATCTTATTTATTTATTGATTTATTCTATAAAGGAAGTAATTAAAAGGAATTTGTAGTATTTTCAATTTTTCAGTGCAATATCTCCTTTTTCTAATCAACTTTACTATTGTTGTTGTATCATAATTTATTAATTCGATGGAGCTTAAATACTATTATTGCTGCTGACACTGTGATTAATATCGGATAACTAATTACTCGATTTAGGAGAAGTTATTTTCTTCTAAATAAGCTACCGACAATATGGACATTTTTTCCCTGTATTCTGCATAGCAAATCTAAGGCAAGTTGCATGAAACGTGTGCCCACAAGGTAACGTAAACAATTTATGATTTGGAGCAGCATCTGATTTCTTCTCATAAGCTTCATAGCATATCGCACATTCTTTGCCATCTTCGACACTAGCAACGTCATGAGAATTTAACGTTGAATTCATTGTTTCCCAATTATTTAATTATTATTCGATGTTATGATATCCACCGAAGACTTGATTTGGATTGAAGTTATGAAACAACTATAATGCTAATGGGAATAATTAGCCATCTCTTTGAATCCATAATGTAGGTTAACGAACGTTTCCTTGATTATCTACCCCAGCAGCTCCTTCTTGCTATCCTTGTCGAATTAGATTATCAAATAAAAAGTTCTAAGCCATCTAAGCAAATCGTAATCGTTCTTCTAAGCTCAGTGCATGACGACCTTATTGTTATTGTTATGGCTAAGAGCCTTCATTGAGTGTATTCTCTCTTGATCTATCTTCTTAGCCATCCATATCCATGATCCAGAAATCAGAGCTGCTGTTATTTTTTGTATGTAAAAAATCATTAACAAAAATAAACAAAAAGCATCAATTTCCCCTCCCCTCCCACAAATCTAGTAATTATTAAACACATTCAAGAATGGTAATCTAAAAGAGAATCCCTTTTGGGGATTAATAATAATTATTTTAAAGGAGTGGTAAAAAGTCTCCTCCCCCACTATCCAGAGTGCAGAAAGGTCTAAAGTTTTGGCAAAACACATATTGATTGTTTTTGTCTTTTCTTGCAAATCAAAAAGAAATAATTCAACCCATTTGATAGTTTTTTTTTTAAAATGTTGTTGCGTTTTGATTTCAACAAATAATATGATAAATATCCTAAAAGGGGGATTTCTTTGTATGCTAAATCAACGAAAATAATAAATTATAATAATTGTTTTTACTTTAGAATCTCCGTGTTGTGCTCAACTGGAGCATGCTCGATGAGATCTTTCCAGAGAAACAATATTAAGCATATATTCACTACTATTGATATTGCATACAAAACGACTGCTAATAACTCAATATTCGATGAATCAATGCCTAGTAATTACAGAATCGAAGTTGCCTTGATTTACCACCAGAAATCAAGGCACACAATGCAAAATACCCCAATGTCTAGAATGCACAGTATCGAGTAAATAACAATCAGGGTTTTCAAGAATGTTATTTTTCTTTGGAAGCTAAGATTGCGAGGTATTTTGATTAATCCCTGAACAATAAAGAGAGTCCCTAATGTTATGCCTATCCCAAACACTGCTATAATCGAGCTCAATAGTAGAATTGTTGACACGACCAAACAGATCGTCAAGCAGTTTTTCTTAATATGCTACATCTGCGTGTTGGAAAGTACTTAATATATTCTTTAATTTGCGTTACTAAGAGAGTTTCTTTTTCCTCTATTTCTCCTCAACCTAAATATTCCTTCTTTTTCTTTCTTCTTTCTCGCAATTATTAATCAAATTAACTCCTGATTGTTATAAGAAAACTTAAACACCTCGATAGTTCGCTCACTCTATTTGTATATTATATTTTTTTGATCAAATGTTTAAATCCTTTTTTTAAAATTTCTCATAGCATTTTCGACTTTTTCTTCTTCGCCGCTCTTCCTTTTGGAGAAGAACCGAAGAAGCTTTTGTTTGTTAATGTTTCAATAATTAAAAGGTGTTTTGTTTTGTTTCCCCCTTAAAATATATCTTAATGGATTTTTTGAGATAAGTAACAAACTTTGGGAAATATTTTTTAAAACAACAAAATATGAGAGAGAGAATGTGATTTAAATAAATGGATTCATTGCAATATTTTACATTTAAGCATTAACTAATAGGTGTTCAAGGACATTTAAGTTAATTGTGGGATTGTTGTTCTATCAAATACTAAGATTAATAAGTAAATTATTTGTTTTGTTATGACATCATACAAATTTAGCTGCACATTAAATATCTATGATTATTTGCTATCTTTGTTGGATTAAATGCAAAATATGATTTGAGAGTGAAAAAGAGAGTGAATTTAATCGATTTTGAGTACTACTACCACAGAATGAAATAACGAGGTACCTTATCAGCTCATAATGCTGATCCTAATGGAACAAATACCTGTTTGAATTTCGATAATTAAACGGTGTTTTCTTATTCATGGAAAGTTATTTTATCATTACTCCAAGCTGTTTCCTGCATGATATACTTACTCTGCGCATCGATTACTGTAGGTAGCATCAAAATCATGCTAATTCTGAGCTTAATCATGCCAGTGATTGTGCACTTTGCATTTTGGATCATCACAATCTGGAAAATCGAAATGAAGCATAAACAAATTGAAATCAGACTATCTGCATATCCAACATGCAAGCGAATGAGTATGGTCATATCTTGGACTCCCTTGAGCTTGCTCTTGAGTATTCTATCGAAATTCATGATATCCAGCGTAGTTATATTCAAAATGATTCATCAGAAATACGGTGTGATGCTAACTTCTGAGCTGCTGAATCTAATCGAAGCGTAGTCTTCCTCTAGTACAGCAAGTTCAGGAAGACAAAAGAAACGAACCCATTCGATACCTACTTCGTAGAATCTCATTCAGTTTCTACCACCTTAATTGCTATTACCAATCTAACAGACATCCAATCTCCAATAAAACAAGCATTCTGCAAGTAATCTAAGCAAAAAATAGATCAATCCTTTCACGATATAGCTGCATAAATCAGATAGCAATCCAACATAATAAGAATAAAAGTAGTAGCAGCAGTAGCAGTAACAGTAGTAGTAACAACAACAACCACAATAGTCCTTGGATCCAAATGGAAACAACAATAATTAAATGAAAAAATCACTTGTATCTTCATTGATATTCAACACTCTCGCAGATGATTGCAGTGGAATCGTTACAGAGACCACACCTGTTGGAAAGAAACGAAGAAATGATTCCAATGCAAGGATGAATCATACAGACGTAGATTAATCTTAAAAACCACAAGCAATCAGATAGTATATTGTAAAAAAACAAAGTTATTTCTGGAAATAAATCAACAACAAGAACAACAAAAACTACCTATTTTTGATAAAATCATAAATATTCTCAAGTGTAATTTGTTGATTTTTTGAAAAGTACAACAAGCGACAGAAGAAACGATAAGTATCCGTGGATTCTTAAGTTAATTTAGAATATGCAACGAGCATTTTAGGAGGAGGAAGTGGTATCGAAGGTGTAGGGTTTCTCGCAGGGGAGAACTAAAGCATTTAAATTAGCACAAATTAGCATTAATATCAATACTAGCAGTAGCAATAGCAGTAATAAGTGCTTCAAAGTGAAGATGCTTTGCTATATTTAACAGCGAATCAGCTGTTTGACCAAAGTGTATTCTTGAAAGAACGGCATTTTTGTACTTTGCAGACGTACGCACATTTGATAGAATACTCCTTGTCAGTTGTGCCATGTTTCATCGTCTAAATAATCGATTCTGCGATGAATATATCTGATTATTCCAGCTTAATCTAAGCTATTTCAACGATTTCAGTGATTGTCAGTGGATTCTGTTTGCTAAACCACTCTTGTATTCTATTCCATAGGATAATAGGTTAAGGAAATGGAGAAGAAACACCTGGGTTGATTTCATTTTTCTCAGCGATAAATAGTATCTAGAAACGAAGGGAGCAGAATATTAATATTGCTAAAGCATCAGCTGAAAAAAGCTCAAATGTATTTACTACGTTCGTTTCACCAAGATAAACGAAAACAAATCAAAGAGCGACTTCGCCTTGTAGGGTGCATACAATCCCTGAAATAGTAATGTAGAATGAAAGGAAAGAAACGACGAATTCAGCAGGGAAGAAGATGAAAAATAGCATCGATCAGCACAAATCAAAGGTTTTACCTGAAGATCGAATAAACTAAAATATCCATGGATAGATGAAGGACGCGAAGATAGTTGATATGGCTAGTTTTAGTGGAGCTGTTTAGAAGAATAATAATGATATAATATCATTGGATATCGCTAGCATAAGGCCATTTCCATTTCCAAAAAGTGTATCGTTTATGACTCTAGAATAACTGAATCTTCTCTCAAATTGCTCTAAGTAAAGTCTTTGTGATATTGAGCATTTAAACCTGAACTTAGCAGGGAAAAACAGCTCCTTAGAAACACTTGTAGATAGCTTTGCTGGGATATTTACACAAACAGACAACGTTACGAGACTTACTCTCTCTTTCTCGTAAGATTATCATAGCAAGAGACAGAGAGTTGATTTATGGTGTTTTTTTGTTGTTGATAGGGGGAACAGACTGAAGGATGATACTTTGATTAATCTAGTGGATATTGTCTTCAATGAAATTGGACATAATCTCAAGCATTTTGAACTCATCTATGAGTAATTTCAGAACAATAAAAGCATAAAATATGTTTACTGTCTTTTTATTTATTTTTGTCAGTGAGAATATGACAACTACTAAAGGCGAATTTGAGTTAAGAGAACTCGTTGCTGCTTGGGATTTCAGAACTAAAGGTGTTCCGTCAAGGAAGATCGTTGGAGATTAGTATATTTGCTATAAAGCAGCATTGTAACACACAAAAAGACAGCAAATATTAGCTGAATTTATTAAAATTATCAAAATCATTTCTTAAATTTATTGATACAAACAAACACTTTTTCTAATCTATCTATCTTCACATCCCAGTATTGATTGAGTTTGTTGATTCAACAGAGACAACGACCCAGCTGAACAGTTAAGAGAGCTATCACATATCTTAGAATACTAAGTCAACAAGAATTTTATCCAAATCGCTGAATTTAATTTCTGTGATGCATCCTGCAATGAAGAGATGCTCGAGATCATTCTTGATTTGATCGTTGACAGCATTAATCTGAATTCCTTTGAATTGCATTTCAAGTAAAAATTGCAAGTTTGAGGTTCATTATTATGGGAAAAGAGAAATATATTTCAAATTAACTAACATTTTCTTTGTAAAATTTTTGAATTGCTTAACTTTTTTTCTCTAGCAACACTGACATAGAGTGTGAGATTCTAAACAAAATAGAATAATCTTTGAGATAGCATTCGCAGTTGCAGATTGGCTTTGTGACATGTGGTAGACTCTTGATTGGGTTAATGCGAAAAAGAGATATTTAACTAGCTCCATTGAAAGTCGCCTTGATGAATGATCTTGCAACTTATTAAGTTGAAGATTGGACAGGATCGTTAAATTATGAAGTTGTCAAGCATATATAGAAAGAACAAGTGGAACTCTCAGCTTAATTCAGTTAATTTGTCTTTACTAAAGAGTAATTGGTTACATTGGAGCAGGAAATCAGTAGGTTTACTCGACTCTAAGCTATTTAATTGCATATGAAGTAAAAGAATTTTTCAGTTTTTTAACACATTAACCAATTATTATATTAATGAATACAATATTATCTGATTGCTCAACTATTTTCCAACAGAAATACTGACATTGACGATGGGTTCTTGTAAAGATTGTTTGAGCCATATGCAAATACAAATAGCCTCAAAATAGTTGAACTTAAACTCAAGTAGATTAGCTAAATTCTGTTTATTTCATTAATTTTTCAATGTTTTTTACCTTTTGATAAACACAGAATAAGCTCAATCAAGCTAGATTCTTAGCTTCAAGATATCTTTGCTAGTGCATTCACTGCTTGCTCCATTCTTGTCCTTCATTTTGAGTATGCAAACTTAATAGAATTATTCTTGTTTTTGTTTTGTTCAAAGACTATTTATCATATTTATCAGTAAAAACGGCATCACTTAAGAGAATGCAGCAGCATTTATGAGCATCCTATCGTCATTCTAGCAGCTCACGCATGTTTCAATTAGTTTCACGTAATAATAACATACAAATACAAAGAAAAAGAATAAATTTTCTCATTAATTTTAAGATTTCAAAAATAGTTAATGATATTATCCTTAATTTTTAATATTTTTCATGCTTTGAAAACAAACAGGTCTAATCCTTTGCGTTCTCTTGCAGACATCCAGAGACTCTTTAATGAATCGGTGCAGCAGTGTCCACTCATTGCGAGAAAAGTGTTTTTTTTAGAAAAGAAAAAGAATCCTTTAAATATAACTCTTTCCATGGATCAATAAGAATAATAAGATCATTCTTGACTCTCTTTTCGTCAGAAACTTTAAATATTTCTTCATAGTATTCCTCTTCTTCTATCAATTGTGTTTCCAAATCATCACTGATGTTCTTTATTAGCCAGCTGTGCTTCTTTCTTGAATAGCATAGGCTGTTGCATGTGATTTACTACAGTGATTTTATTCGTATTTAGATAATGCCGCTTGATATTAAATCTCTTCGCTTCAACTTTTTCAACTTTATTTTGTCGTCAAAGCAAATATTCTAAGACAACGCTGATGATGTCGATGATGCTTGCAAGGATTCACCTCTTTTCTTCTAGCTAAATTCAATATTCAAGAGGTTTTCTCAATTAATTCGATGTGTCACACTGCTAAATCTTTACTCGTTGTACAAGAACAAAGAAGCTGTTTTAAGACAAATTGATAATTTTATTTCTTATGAGTAGGTTTGGAAGGGGTTTAGTTGAGAAAAAATTAATTTTAGATATTTAGTATTATTTGAAGAGTTTTTATGGAAAATAATAGATGAATTCAGAGTTTGAAGTAAACAAAATAGGGAAATATCTTTTCTGTAGTGTAGCAGATGAGAGAGATGACTCACAGAAAGCTGTTTTCATTTTTTTAAAAATCAAAGAAAAAGCATCATGAAATAATACAAAATTGCTAAATCAGAAAGGTAAAAAAGAATCAAGAGATAATGTACTGTAAGTAACCTAAATTCTCGAGAGATTTAAGAGAAAAAAACAACTTTAAGATTAATAGAAATGCTTAAATAAATTCAAAATTATGAAATCCTTGTTGATCTAAAAAATTCTGACGATATGAGTAAATTGAAAATTTGCCCTCCCCCCCCCCCTCCCCCCCTCCCTTCCCACCCTCACAATGATGATAGAACCAATATTGGTGAGTCATTCAGGATTCATTAAAAAAAGGAATAATATTCTCACAAAACGAAGAGGTAAAAAGAAATAAACTAGATCATTATCAATAATGAACATCAAAATCAATATCAACATCAACAGCAACCTTAACCAACGCTCGAGCTATTTTTAAATTTTCTTAGATATCCTGACGATCTTTTTATGTTTATTGTTACGAGCTTGAATTATTTTTAGTATCTAATTCATCCTTTTTTTCCATGATCCAAACTTCAGAGTCCCTGTTGTTTTGAAAAATCATAAATAAAAAAATATCAATTGCCCCCCTCCCCTCCCTTACAAATCTAACAATAATTGAGCGCATTCATACGGGTATTCAAAAAGAGAATTCTTTGGGATTAATAATATTTTTTAAAAGATTAGTCAAAAGTCTCCACTCCCCGCGATCCAGACAGAGAGCAGGCCTAAATTTTTGTAATTTTTTTTGACTTTATCTTGCAAATCAAAAAATAATTCAATCTATTATTCTTTTTTATGTGGTTGCACTTGATTTCGAGAAGAAAAAAATGATAAATATCCTAAAATGGGTTTCTTTTTATTCTAAATCAACCATAATAAATCATTATTATTACCTTAGATTATTAACGTTTTCCTCACCTGAAGCATGTCTTATGATAATAGTCCAGAAAGTACAAATCAACATAATATTTACTAATATTGAGTATCCATACAGAACCATTGCAAATATCTAAATTCCTGATGTTTCAATGGCTAGTAATTAAAGAATCGAAGTGACCTTGACTTACCACCAGTAATCTAGGCACACAATACATAATACTCCAACGTCTAGAATGAACAGTAAGGAGTAAAAAAAGATAAGGGTTTTCAAGAGTGTTGTAAATCCCTTTGTAGTTATTTGGCGGGAAATTTTGACCATGAGCTGAACAAAGCAGAGAGTCCCTAATGCTATGCCTATCCCAAACAGTGCTAGAATACAGCTCAACATTAGGATTGCTGCTGCCATAAAACAGATAATATGAATATATTCCATCTGCCTTCAAAAAGAGTTTTTTCTTCTCTATTTCCCTCAATCAAAATTTTCCTTTTTTTTATTTCTTTTGTGATTATTAATCTATTAACTCCTTATTTAAAGAACAGATAAACACCAAATTGAAGGATTATTTGAGATAAGTAACAAACTTTGAGAAATTAATAATTACAAGGGGAATCAAAATAACAAAAAAAAGAGAGAGATAATTTGATTTAATAATTTCTAAATGAATGGGAAGGGGGGGGGGGGGAGAGATATTTGAAATATTATCCATTTAAACATCAACTAATAGGTGCTTAAGGACATTTATGTTAATTGTACAGGGTGACTCAATGAAAATTTTGTTTTTTTATTAATATTTTTGTCCAATCAAATACTAAGATTAAGTAAAGTATTTGTTTTTTATGAGATTATGCATATTTAGTTGCACATTAAATATCTGGGATTATGACTATCTTTATTGGATGAAAAGAAAAATATGATTTGAGAGAGATAGAGAGAGAGAGAGAGTTCATATTGCTGATCCTAATGGAAGAACAGATGCTTGAATAAGGTTTTTTATACTGGGTTATCTTAATCGTGAAAAGTTATTTTATGATTTGTCAAGCCAAACACAGAATAAGTTCAATCAAGCTAGATCCTTAACTTCAACGTATCCTTGCTAGTGCGTTCACTGCTTGCTTCATTCTTGTCCTTCATTTTGAGTATACAAACTTAATTGAATTCTTCTTTTTGTGTTTAAAGATTATTTATTGTATTTATCAGTAAAAACTGCATCATTTAAGAGAGTGCAGCAGCATTTATGAGCCTCTTATCCTCATTCTAGCAGCTCACTCATGTTTCAATTAGTTTCACGTAACAATAACATACACATACAAGAAAAAGAATAAATATACCAATTAATTTAGATCAATATTTCAAAACAATTTATGATATTAATAGATGAATTCAGAGTTTGAAGTAAACAAAATAGGGAAATATCTTTTCTGTAGTGTAGCAGATGAGAGAGATGACTCACAGAAAGCTGTTTTCATTTTTTTAAAAATCAAAGAAAAAGCATCATGAAATAATACAAAATTGCTAAATCAGAAAGGTAAAAAGAATCAAGAGATAATGTACTGTAAGCAACCTAAATTCTCGAGAGATTTAAGATGAAGCTGAGAGAAAAACACAACTTTAAGATTAATAGAAATGTTTAAATAAATTCAAAATTATGAAATCCTTGTTGATCGAAAAAAATTTGACGATATGAGTAAATTGAAAAATTTGCCCTCCCCCCCTTTTCACCTTCATAATGATGATAGAACCAATATTGGTGAGTCATTCAGAATTCATTAAATAATGAATAATATTCTCACAAAACGAAGAGGTAGAAAGAAATAAACTAGATAATTATCAATATTGAACATCAACATCAACATCAATATTAACATCAGCAGTAAATTTAACCATCTCTTTATTTGTTTATTGGTATTTTTATTGTTACGAGCTTGAATTATTTTTAGTATCTAATTCATCCTTTTCTTCCATGATCCAAACTTCAGAGTCCCTGTTGTTTTGAAAAATCATAAAAAAAAAATATCAATTGCCCCCCCTCCCTTACAAATCTAACAATAAGTGAGCGCATTCATACGGGTATTCAAAAAGAGAATTCTTTGGGATTAATAATATTTTTTTTAAATGATTGGTAAAAAGTCTCCACTCCCCCGTGATCCAGACAGAAAACAGGCCTAAATTTTTGTAATTTTTTCTTCCTCATCAAAAAATAATTCAATTTATTATTCTTTTTTAATGTTGTTGCACTTGATTTCGAGAAGAAAAAAATGATAAATATCCTAAAATTGGTTTCTTTTTATTCTAAATCAACCATAATAAATCATTATTATTACCTTAGATTATTAACGTTTTCCTTACCTGAAGCATGTCTTATGATAATAGTCCAGAAAGTACCAATCAAAAAAATATTTACTATTATTGAGTATCCATACAGAACCATTGCAAATATCTAAATTCCTGATGACTCAATGGCTAGTAATTAAATAATCGAAGTGACCTTGACTTACCACCAGTAATCTAGGCACACAATACATAATACTCCAACGTCTAGAATGAACAGTAAGGAGTAAAAAAAGATAAGGGTTTTCAAGAGTGTTTTAAATTCGTCGGTAGTTATTTGGCTGGAAATTTTGGCTATGAGCTAAACAAAGCAGAGAGTCCCTAATGCTATGCCTATCCCAAACAATGCTAGAACACAGCTCAACATTAGGATTGTTGCCGCGACAAAACAGATTATATGAATATATTACATCTGCCTTAAAAAATATTATATTTTTTTCTCTATTTCCCTCAACCAAAATTTTTCTCTTTTTTGTTTCTCTTGCGATTATTAATCTATTAACTTTTGATTAAAAGAGCAGATAAATACCTAGTTGAAGGATTATTTGAGATAAGTAACAAACTTTGAGAAATATTTATTTACAAGGATAATCAAAATAACAAAAAAGAGAGAGATAATTTGATTTAATAATTTCTAAATGAATGGGAGGAGGGGGGGGGGGGGGGCAATATTTTAAATATTATC
>Ga0302271_10001652_pt1 | contig 21184 bp, 12 predicted proteins | sample III_Bog_N1_1_FD_198767 | JGI IMG/M metagenome (GOLD analysis project Ga0302271, IMG submission 198767) | Peat permafrost microbial communities from Stordalen Mire near Abisko, Sweden - III_Bog_N1_1 | ecosystem: Environmental > Terrestrial > Soil > Wetlands > Peat | place: Sweden: Abisko... | reverse complement strand
CATTCATGGAGAAAGAGACTAATAAAAGAAAAAAAGATTGTGGGGGGGGGAATATTTTGAGGGTTATTGAATAAATAATGCAAGGTGAGTTTGGTTAGTCAGAAAGAAAGAAAAAAGAAGAAAAGCTTAAATCTATTAATGCGAGAGAAAACAGCTAAAGAAGAGCAAGCTGCAAAATTTATAGAGAGTGAAGGTCCACTCAGCCCTGATGAATCCAATTCAGAGAGTCTACATTTATATGATGATGAAGATTACTAAAAATTGAAATTACTTATTGGAGATGAGGACAATAATAACATAGAAAGCTCATTTCAATAGGAAAGTTGTAATAAACCTGCATACCGACCATTTTAATCTCCTCCAGATTTTAAGCTTGCCTAACTACATGGACTCGCTAAGAAAATCGGGAAAATCAGCTCATATGCAACACAATTTGAGTCTGGTTAGGTTTGCGTATGTTGCCATTTACCTTTTAAAAAAACTCAATTTCGAATAGGCGAACCAATCGAGAAATTTGCATCTTTAGGAACAGCATTTACATTGTTTTTTCTTTACAATAAGTAGATGCTTATCCTCCTCACACTTTACTTCCTCGTTGGAGGTTTGCAGTAAACAAAATTTGTTATTTTTAAAGAATAATTCTTTTTAACATCTTTCTCAAAAGAATTCTTCTTAAGTATTAATTATATCTTTCTTTCTAAAAATAACATTAATTCTCCGACTTACGTATTAGAATCTCTAATAAAATCAATATCTTCAAAGATGGCATGGATTTCATGTCCAATTCAATTTAAATTGAGCTTATCTTTTGTTGATGATTTTTTCTAACCTTATTTTATTAGAAATCTAATCGACAGTTATGTGTACTGCTCTGAATCAGAAGGATGTGAGAGCTTCTTAGGTATAATATACTCTAGAGATTCTGATAAAAGTTGTTCTGATGAGTTCTACACGAGATAAGTTCTTGATTTTATCGCATTTTGGTTATTGTTTATTGGAGTTATCCTATGTAAAATAGTTCAAGACAATAAGGATTCAACTCTGAAAAAGAGCTAAGCATCGCATGCAGACTTCACAATAATCATTAGAAATGTTCATGAATCACCCTGTGAGGAAGATCTCAAAGTTTTTCTTGAGCAACGCTTGCTCCCAGATAGGTCCATCGAAATAGTAGGGATAAATCGAGTATTTAGAATACAAGAGTATTATCAGTTAGCTCGAGAAAAAGTTAGCATTGTGAATGCGTACGAATAATTGAAAAGCAAATAAGTGCGATTGTCATTCTAAATCTAATAACAATACCGCGATGCATAGAATCAAGTTTAAAGTTCTCCGAAAATCAAGGATTCCCCTGAATAAGTTCTGTTGTTGAAGCATTAGCATTCAGAAAAAACTAAAAATATGAGAAAAGAATATGCATAAAAAAGAAAGAAAATTGAAGGTGATCTTCACAGAAACGCTCAGCAAATATAAATCCTTGAGGATCGGTATTCTGACTACTAAAGTGAAGGCACACGAACAGATATTGTTATTGTAACCTTCAATAAAGTTGAAGATTGCACTGCGATCAAATACCGCTATTTCAGAAGAACATTCAGAGATTCCTTGGAGTTCTGTGGAAGAGTTTTGAAATTTCGTCCTGCCTCTGAACCTCTTGATATCATCTGGGAGAATCTAGAAACTCCACTTCGAGTTAAACTCTTCAGACGGTCAGTCTTCTTGTTCCTTGCTGTAACAGATCCATCTCCTTCTTTTTTTATTTTAACAGCAAAATAATTTTGAATTTGATTTATTGTTTTTGTGGGTGCTTTTTTTACAGTTAATGCTGACTGTTGGGAGTTTATTCTCTGTATCGGGTATGACTTTATGGCAAAAGAAGCTTCTAGATGAAAGAACAGAGAGATAAAAGGAATATCCAAGTGAATTATCCAAAGACATGGTGTTATATCTACTTTCCTTCATCTGCATGATCATAATCGCAACAATAAACAGTTTACTTACAATAACAATATCATGGTTTTCTAAGCACGAGAAACACAGTACATTCACGTAAACATCTGTCTCTGTGGGTATGCGTTTAAGCTGGATTTAATTCATCAACACTACGTTAGCACCATTTGTTATACTTTTGATCCTCACTCAGTAAGATAACCAAGAATATCTTTAATTTGTGACGCAAAATGTATTCTTCATCTTCATTGGAAATGCAATACTTGTGCCGATAACTGTCACAATGGAACCAGAATATCTCTGGAAAAGGCTGACTAGATGGTGGGTAACGAAACGAAAAGCTACTTGCACTAAAACTCAACAAGAACTCAATGCAATTTTTGAAGATCCAGAGTTCCTCATTTAAGAATATTATGCGATAGTAAACAGAATAGTTCTCAGCGGGTTCTTCTATGCGACTATGCTGAGTCTTGGGATACTCATTAAGTGCTTAACATTATTGGTACTGTATTGGTCATTTAAATTTACGTTTGTGAGACATTCTGCCTATCCCAAATGTCTATCTAACAGTCTGAATTCATAAATGTAGCAGATTATGTTCTTCATACCGATTATTTTTGTCTCTGGGAACCTTGCTTATGGCAAGATATTACTGAAATGTGAGAATTCTGAGCTGTATTCTACATACAATATTATCTCCTTATCCTTTGGTTTTGCACTAATTTTCTTCCATAATCTCTTTGTAAGACTTTTCTCATATTTCTATCTCCCTAGCCATAAGTTTAATTCGTACAAATTAGAAAGTCAATTCATGGGAATTACTTATGCCTAAGCTAATCCGATAACGAGAGCGTTTGATCCAGAGAATAATAAAATAGAATTATTATTTACGAATGAAATTAGATAATCTACGCTACTTTGTGGTGAATTCGTCGATGAAGTTAGGGATAGTAACGAATCAGATAATTGTAATAACAATAATACTAATACTAATCCTGTTAAGGCTACTAATGCGTTGAATATTTTGAGCTTTTAAGGATCAGAATAAAGTATAGCTTGCAACAATAAAATTAACTAAAAAACAAGTTAATCTCTCCTTGAATCAGGCTCACCGCAAAAAAGGAAACCAAGGCCTCTTGATCGATCTGCTGATAGCCGTATGCACTATTATAATAACAATACTAAATTAGCTTTGACTCCAGCTGGATCAAATCCAAAAAGTCTATTTGAAATTACCAAAAAGAATGCCCATTCTTCAATAATAAATTATGCATTTTCAAGTGTTTTACTGTCGAGAGAGCGATAAAATTAGATAATTTTTTCAGCTTTTGAGCGTAAAGTTCATAAGGATATTTACAAGCGTAGCATGTGTGTTGGGACATATGACAATAATGAAATTGAAGAATCAGAAGAAGACATATCTTGTGAGCCAAAAAGAGAAACAACGCATTCGTCTTTTTGAAAAATCTTTTCAACAACAAAATAATGCTGATTTTAGAAAGGCATGAATTTATCTTAAAAAGCAACTTGCTCCTTAATCATAAAAGATTTAGTAGAAATGCAAGTTAAAATATATGTTTGCAGTTCAAATCGTTTAAAATTTTTAAAGGAACAATAATCTATATTAAAAAGAAAAATATTTTTTGTTTGAAAATAAATTTTTAGAAGCTGTTTTGTTTCATGTTTAAATCTTGAACTGCACATATATGGTTTTTTATTAAGAATATGATATTTTTCAATCACGAGGAAGAGGCTCATCGAGATTTGCCAACACGTAGAACAAGGAGGCAATAGATACAACGTTCTAATCCATTTGGAAGGGATCCATCATTGTCATCGAATCTCCTGCTGAGTGATGGAAAGTGAAATAGAAGTCATTATTTGGGGTATCATAGCCAATATTGCGAGCCATAGGTACTCCATACTCTGCTATGTATCCACTATCGACCATTTCTCCTTCACCAAGAATAACCTTTGTGACATTGTAGGCCGCCTGTTTTTTTTTTGTATTTAATTAGGTAATCAATAGAAAAAGCACAAATCAAGGGTAAATTTTTTTTTTACAGGTTAAAAGATATTTGCAGCTTGCTAGAAGTACTCAAATCCTTTTTCTCCACCATCGTATCCCCAAGCAACTGGAGTTCTAGAGCCTAAATCACTCTCAAATGCAATAATGTGGTTTTTCATTTCATCTGCATGATCTCTAGCATATTGACTAGCACCACTGAGAGATCCACCGTATTCTTCACCACTCCAAGCTATGAATCGAATTGTTCGTTTTGGTTTTCCTGCTAGTTTCGCAATAAGTCTTAAGGCTTCATAGCAAGTTACAAAACCACCACCATCATCGTTAGCACCAGTTTGGCTGCCAGTATCCCAGCTATCACTGTGGCCACCTATGAAATAAATACAAAAAAATGTTCTAAATCAAATCAATATCTCGTAATTGCTTGTGACTTACCTAAAACAAGAATTTCCTCAGGGTATTATGTCCCCTTGAGATCAGCTACAATGTTGTAGGAAACGGAATTAGGAATAGATTAATTTTCCATGAAAAGATTTAGTTTAATGGTCTATCCACGTTGTTGCATTCTTAGAAGCATTTCAGCATCTTCAATAGTGATGGCTGCAGCAGGGATACGAGGAATTGGATTGCCTTTGAAGAATTAATTAAACTAGATTAACAAAAATCATACTTTTGACCGAATAAACTAGACTTACCTTAATCATCGAAATCTTAATAGCCAACTCCTCCAGTATGAGGAGACTCAATACTGAAAGGAGCAATGCTTCTAACAAGAGATGCTACTGCACCATATTTTGCTCCTTCAATAGCTCCTGCATATCTGTAGGCTACATCTTCTTCATAACGATGCCTATTTTTCAAAAAATATTTATGAAAATTGTACTTTTTGAGTTAAATTTTCATTTTTGTTACCATTAGAAAGCATAAACGATAATTTTCCCCTTGACTTTATCTTTATTAGCAATTAAATCATCAAAGGAGGTAACAACGAATGCTTCAGCTGTGACATTTCCACTGACACTCATGCCAAGACCAATGAGTTTGAGAGGTTATGGGAAGGGACGAGGATCATAAAGAGTAAGAGATTCTTAACCCCTAACCCATTTAGTAAAATTAGTAACAGGTTCAAGACGAACTTCTATGCCATCAGCAGCAATCTAGGAACTGTAGTCTTTAATCACCATTTCAAGTGTCTCAGATCCCTTTGGAAAACATTGAGAGAAATTTTAAAATTTAGTTCGTTTATTGAAATAAACTGGTAAATGAGAGTTTACCCAAAGACGAGGACCATATGTATCGACAATATAAGCAAGACGATTGAAAGCTGCATTGTGGAAAGGAGAAGTGACATTTTCTACTTCCTTCTTAAAGTTACTAACTTGGTTCTTCATTTTTATGATATTCTTGAAAGAGAATGAATCTTTTTTCTACCAAGATGCTTCTTTCCGTAGCGACAGCACGCATAGGAACAATGTGAAGAAAACAAAGATGAATTTCATTTTCATTTTTCTTTTTTCGATTTATTAATTTTTGTTTAGGAGATTTATGTCTAAACCCAAGAGTGTAAAACTACCTTTTGACTTTGCAGATTTGTAAGCTTAAAAAAATAATTAAAGGGGATGATACTTCATAATCTCTAGCAGCTAGTATCTTTAGATATATTTCTTGAAAATTCTTTTATTAACTCTAAGTATAGATATTTTATTTTCAAACTCAAAAAATCTTCTAAAAAGTATTATTTAGCATTGATTGTATTAAATATTAGATTAATTTAAGAAATTCAAGAGTTCTCCTCATCAAATCAATATTTCTTTATGAATCTACAAACATACAAAAAGTTAAAAAGGAAACTATCAAATAATCAGTTTCTTTTGATACAAAATAACTTAAAAAATTCACCTATCTTTCTCATCAGAGATGTCCACCATCTTAATCAACTTCTTCTTGTTCTCCTTCTTGATTATCTTCCTCATACTCTTATTCCCCATTTTGTTCTTCATACTATTCTCCATTTTACTAAGCATACCGATTTTCAGCTCCATTTTCATGAATCTAATTCTCTCCTTCATGTACATTTTCTTCATCTTCTTCATCTAGCTCTTGTACTTGCCCATGTTCCTCACCTTCTTCTCCATTGTCTTCTAGAAGTTCAAGAAACATAATTAATTTAATCCTTTTTATAAACCTTGATGGTAATAGTAATTATCTGTACCTTCATATTGATCACCTTCTTCATTTGGAATTTACCCTAGCAACTTTCCGAAGTAAACCTTCAGTTGATCCTACAAAAAAGCAAAAATTTCTTTAGAATTTAATAAAAAAAGAATAACATTTATCATACTAATTCCTCTGACAATCTGTCATTTTCCGCTGTAAGAATTTCTTTTTCTTCATTCATATGCTAGAATAATGCCTTGAATTTATCAATAAGCTCTTCCATCTTTTAGATTTCCAGGCTCTTCAACTCACTGTTCTTTGCAGCTACAAAAAACAAAATTAACCACTAAATAACATTCTTTAATACAATCTCAGTTACTTTCCCTAATCATTTCATCTTTCTTTTTTAAGAGCTTCTCCATCTAAGATACTTTCTCCAAGAGCTTCTCGTCAGTAGTTCCATTACTTGATTTATCAGAAGAAAGTTTTTAACTCAACATATCTAGCAATTCTGGATTTTTCTATATCGCAAGGAGAATTTATTCTTCATTTCTAAGCTCTTAGCATTCTTCTGCACGCTTAACTGCTTCTTGAAGAAGATTTGAAGCTGCTGATAGCTTCTTTTCATAGGTTTATTTCAATGCTACAACGCTATCAGATTCTTGTTTTTAAACTTGTTTCAATTTATCATGATCTCTCTTTTTCTCAGCTTCAAGTGTAGCTTTCCCCTCTTATGCTTATTATTTCAGCTATTCTTGAAGTTTAGTGTTTTCCAAATGAACTTTGTTTAGCTATTCCTTCAAATTTTGGCTAATTCCTTCATGCTAGTTCTCAAGCTTTACAACCTATTAACAATGTTCAAAAATGTAAATCTCTTTTTATCTTAAGTTAAAAGCAAATGAATACTTATTTTTTAAGAGTATTATTTGTGTTTTCAAGGTTCTAAATCTCTTATTTGAGCTTTGATTCGCTAGCACTAACCTAAGAAGTATATGAACCCTAGCTCTTAAGGACTCTTTGATGATCTGCTTTTGGTTAAGAATTTTTATTTTCAGTTTCAATTGTTGTACTCTCTTTTGGAACATAACTATCAATCCTCTAACTCTAACTATTACTACTGTAACTTGGCGATACTGGAGCAACACGATTTGGTAGGTATTATCTAGAAAAATTAAGAATTTCTGAGTTTTGAGAATTAAATTTTTCATTTAACTCCTCAATTTTTCTCTTGATCTCACGCTTTCTTTTTTCTCTTTGCCTTCTCTCTTCATCGAATCTATATTGCGCAGTAGTCATTTTCCAATCCCGCTAAGGGCTTTTGTATGATGGAGATAGTCTTCTGGCTTAGAAAAAAAGAAATCATTCCAAAGAGAATTATTTAAAAATGAAAAAAATAATTTTTGAAAAGGATCATATTTAGTGTTCAAATCATTCAAATTCAAATAATTCGCTAGCTATTATTGTAAGTATTATTGACTTTGCATTTTACACGAAAGAGTAGATGTCTGTAGAGGCATTCTCGAATTAGAGTAAGATTCCCTAAGAGATAGATTCTAGATTTAACTTCCTTTAAGGGAGCTTGGCGATAAAGGATTCTAAGATCTGAAATTCTTGGCGGGAGAGTAATAATCCTTCGTTGGAGAAGAGAACAATCGTGAATTGATTTCATCTTTTTTTAAAAACAAAATTACAATTATTTTTTGAGCATTATTATTGCTGTTAAACTCAAAACGTGAAATGAATAAAATTTACCATCGATTTGCTGTCTCAGATATTCTTCACTGAGTCGATTTTTATATGAGCCTGTTTCATTAAAATACATGCTTTTTGTTTGTTAATGGCTAAATGTCTTCCTTACTTGTCCTGAAAGTCATGTTTGAGATATAGAAAAAGAAGAACAATGTTTTATTTCCAGTTTATTTTATTCTTTAATTATCTCAAACCAATCAATCAAAGAGACGTTTAGCCAAATTCACTAATTGTTTCACTCAATCTCTATGAAAATAAAGAGTTTATTTGTATTCCACTATTCAAAAAGCATATCTACCTCTCAATAAAAAAATAAAACTTAAATATTGCAGAAAATAACTGATTCAAATAAAATGGAAGAAGGTTCAACGATAAATGCGTCGATTTTTAAAAAGCCAGTTTATTGCTTGGTTTTAGAAAATATTTTTAAAAAAATGAAGATTTTTGGAACAATCAATAGACAATAAAATCAATTTTTACCATAAAAGTGAAGAAATACATAAAAATACATTTATTTTATGATAGAAAAAGAAGCAACCTTTTTAAATAGGCTAGATTATCTTATAAACTAAAAATAAAGATTTAAATGATGGAGCGCTGCATGATAGTCTTGATTATTTTGAGATAAAATAGCATATTTGCTCTAAAAAATGAATAATTTTTCATTTTTTGTTTTGAGACTAAACCATAAATAAATGTTTAGTAATTGTGTTTTTTAATAAAATATTAACTTAATTGTGAGATACCTCAACCGATTTTAAATCAGTTTGATTTTCAGAAATAAATAGGGGAAATGAACCAATTTCCTTAGAGAACAAGATAATATTCTAAGATTTAAGGAAATAGAAAAATCTTTTCTATTTCAAAAAAGATATTCATTGAGTATGATAGATAAAAAAATATTCTTAGATTTGACCTTAAATTGTTTTTTAGTCTATATGTTTGAAACACTATTCTTAAGTTATTTCATTTTATTTTGCAAAGTTCTCAACTATTTATTGCATTTCGATTTTATCCATTTTGTGAGACATCCTAATAGAAGAGAAAAGAAATCAAATTTTATTTCACAGGTTAGAAAAGTAGAGTAGGAAGAGAATCTGTTTGATTCTAATCTCTCCATAAAGCAAGCAAATTAAAGTAAATAAACTTTTCATAATGTGATTATTAAAGCATCTAGAAAACTAAAAGAGCAAACAAAGGCGGGATAGAAAAGCGGACAGAGGAAGAGAAGGGAGAGAGGGAATACATACATTCAAAAACAATTTCTTTTATCTAAAAGAAAAAACAACTTCCTCCAAACCAAGGTGCCCTGATAATTCGAAAATGGAACCAACACAAAACTAACAAATCTAGCTTCCTGTTGAGGATGCAAATGTTTTGGCTTTCATTAATGGTGGCCAAATTTTTGGCCAAAAATAATCAAGGGCATCATTCTTGGTCATTGGATCTTAAATCCTCAAGAAGGTTATGCTTGAGACCCCTTCTCACCCTGGACAAGAGCAATAAATCAGGAATAATTATCTACTGGATAAGTAGCTTCTTTAGAATGAGTTCCTCATTTCTCGAGAGATTTTGAAATTCTAATGTGTGAATGCAATTTCAAAAATTGAAGAGAAAATGGATCAAAAAATGCCAGAAGATCCATCTATTAAAGAATATTTTGGATGCCAGCCAAACTGTAGTTGCATCAAAGGTCGCACACATCTCTTGCTGCCGTCAGGCTTCAATTAGATTCAGGACCGGTGCATTATGGTTTCACCTTATGCAGATAAAGGTGATGCTTGGAGGCACATTATTCAAGATAATTCAAATGCCTAAATCTTCAATCGCATCAAAGATAACTTTGACTAAGTGAAATTAGATGACACTCAAATCGAGCTATTGATGAAAACTCGATTCATTCTATTTAGTGCAATGAAAGTTGCGTCTCAGATTGGAGCATCCATTCAGCATCTCCATGAAAACCTGAGCATTGCACAAAATGATTTGAAGCCAGACAATTTCTTTGCCCACAAGAAGAGTCACCCATTACTTCCAGGGAGCAAAGAAATGTCTGGCACAAAGAACCCTAGTACAGATGATGACGAAGTCTATTACTACCTTAGCGACTTCGGATTTGCGAAGAAAATTGGGTTTGCAACACCCAAAGAAGGCAAGAAGTTCTTTAATCAAAAGCCTTGGGTATATTTAGCTCCAGAAATTTTAGCCTGGGGTCAAAACGTTGATTTAAATTCTGTTGAAAGAACTGGAGACGTCTTCGCCTTTGGAATCAGTCTGTTTTAAATCCTGTTTTTAGCTCCTCCTTTTAGCTAGAAATCTATGAATGAGCTCCGTCACCCAAACATGTTTTGGCAACCAGTCAAGAAATAACTAAAAGTCTACAGCATGATGACAGATATCAAATCAATGATGAATCTCTTAGAAGGGATGCTCGAACGAGATCCTCTCAAGAGATTTACTATTCGATAAGTTCTGGAACATCCTTGGCTGTCAGATATATAATAATACCTACAGATTGAGCATACCTAATGAAATTTAGTTTCATTTGGTAATAGAGAAGCAAAAGCCTTGCGTCAAGGAATGAGTTAGAAAGTAGGTAAAAATGTGACAGTGTGAACCTCTTAATCATATATACATTTTGAATGCCTACTTTCATCATCTCCTTCAACTAAAGAACACTTTCTGCTCTCTCATAGCAATATTTCATCTCGAAACCTTATATATTATCTCTTTCCGATAAACTATCTTCATCGCTGGCTTTATATAACTTAATCTGAAAAGAACTGACCTTCTAAAGCAGTTCATTCAGATTTATCAGCAAGCCAGCGATGATTTAGTTAAATATTGTACTATCATTTATATATTTTTATGTTTGTTTGTTCGTTTATTATCCTTTTCTTCGCAGAGGTCATCGACCCTAGTGCTCCCAAAATCTTAAAACTTTTTTTATTTTTTCTTAATGAATTCAATTCAAATTTAGTGTTATGGTTTTTCCTTTATGTAGACATTTTAATCATAATTTTGGGGGGAATTTTATTTTTTCTTATTCAAAAAAAATGCCTTTGCAAACAAGGGATACTTAATTAAAAATAACAAAGGATTTAGGTTGAGAAAAGTGATGTGTTAATCAGGTTTTTCCAGTAAACAAAATAAAAAGAAAAAAAAGGAAAATATAAGGTTTAAGTAGTGTAAGAATAGGTGAGAGAAAGAGAGAGAAGGAGAGAAATAAACCAAAAACAAAACAAAACCTGCTTGAAATCTTAAATTAAAAAAAGAAAGAACTTAGCTTATTTAAGAAGTCTTTACAGGGAATGATTTCTGATTTATCTAAAAGCATCAAGCAGCATTCAAGCAAAAGTGAAGACAGAAATGTTTCTTCAAAGCTAAATCTCCTATTGAATACATCTTAGGCACATTCTTTTCTTCGAAAGGACAGCTCTCATGTCGAAACTATCTCCATGGAACCCGATTCAAGAGGGAAATTCATGTAGTAATTTTCATCTACGCCGCATACAATAGGAAACTTTCATCTCAAACCAATAGTATTTGGATAAACAACTGCGAATTCATTTTCTTTTAAGCAATCTACGATTGGAAACATCTTCTAAGCGAAATCTCCTTCGACAAATGTAAGTTTCAAAGGAGGAGACGCTAACACACAAGATCTTCATAATCTTCATAATTATACATCATAGGATTCTTTTCATCTTGCGAATTTAAGCAGACCAAAACCATCTGAATCTCTCCCTAGGCTATAATCTACAGAAAATAACATGAATTAAGTTCTTCCCTTGCATCATGGGTTTTCAAAGAGCAGTCTAATAGGAAGTCCTATGAAACCTATTTAGACTAATAATCTAAACCCGTTTTAGAAGAATTTCAGTGCCTTAGTCAATCCTACTTTCAATCACAGTGCTCTTATGAATTAGACTCCTTCCTCTTTTAATTTAAGCTCAAGCATGGTCAGTAATACCTAAAGTTAACAACATATTTCGGTACCTGGTAATATTGGCTAGAACAAAGGTTTAATTTCACAACCAATGCACAGACCGAATTCAAGAAGTTTTGGAGGAAGTGGAGGTCTAGCTGTGTTAAAGAAACCTTAGACTCAACAAAGCAACTCTGTTGTCAGTAGTATTAGTGATTTTTCGAAGATGAATAGTGCAACAAATAAGGTATTTAGATCTTAAAAAACAACAGGAAGTGAATTATTACCATAATATCTTAGCTCTCTCTAATCTATTTAGACTCCAAAATAAATCAATTAGTCTGAACCATCTTCAAGCAAGAATATTCCAACAGGCTTTTATCAGTAATCTCTCAGACATATTGATATCCTCGATGACCACAGATTAGCATCTCCCTCTGAGCCTGCTAAGAAAGTTATTTCTTTCTAAACAAGCAATGCACTGCTACCTTAAAGTGTGATTAATAGTACGAAGAATTTTAAAAAAATGGCCTCCCATTAGAATATTTCAATGAATACATTTTACTCTCCTTCTTAAATGGAAGAAATGCCAATGGGTAAGAATAAATATTGTTTTTTTTTGTTGTTTAATAGCATTTTATTTTTTGTTTGTCTAAAAAATAGAATAGCCAATTAAATCAAGAGGAAATAATAGGATAATATCTCTAATTCAAAAGAATGAGTATTAATCTGATTCCTCTTTCGATACTTAAAATGACAAAAGCAATGCTGGCTCGAAGAGATCTATTCATATCCCTGAAAATAATAACAATAGTAATAGCAATAGGCATGAAATTGATGAAAATAATAATAATAATAAAGATGACATCTAACTTGGTTCACTTCGTCAAATCTAGCTCCCTTTAAAAGCAGCAACTCCAGAACCTGCCAAAGTTCAAAATGAAATCTAATTTGAGCAGACTCCCGAGTAAAAGAAGTTTCAAAGTGAATTTCTTTAGAAAATTAGATTCAAACATCTCACATAAGGAAAATTAAAAAACTAACAAACTACAGGAGGTGATTAAAGTTCAACTTAAAGTAAGTTTTCTTTGATAAGTATAGTAAATACTTTGAAAAATAGCAGTAATAATGATAACAAAAGCTCAAATTAACCCTAATAGCATGAAGAAGACCATTCGTCCACTCCAAGTAATATCATTGAAAAACTCACAAGAATTTTAGAAGAAGATGTAGTGAGATAAAACAATCCTATTGGAAAGGCATATGCGTTTTTCTTATCTGACGTCAAAACAAGCTACTTTTGTTAGATTGTTATTTAGCTTTTTTCAAATGCCTTCCCTGAACTTGCAGAAACAAACTCAACGAATTCATCCAATGCAAACAAAAGCACAATTCAGAAAAATAGCAAAATTATCAGTAATTCTAAAGGAAAAAATGATCTCACCACAAATGGTAGGAACCAACAAAAAACTAATAATACTTTTAAGATTCCTGAGAAACTATTTTGGATTCTAGTAAGAGAATTTAAACAACGAGTGCTGATTGGTAGTTTTAATTATTCTCCAGCATAACTAGAGGAATTCACTTTCAAAATCTAGAATTCTTACGAGTTACTTGGGATAAAGCCAGCAAATTTACTAGAAGAACTTGGAGGGAGAAAACGATGTGAGAGATTGCTCAACGAATTCAGTACGATTCTACAATAAGAATTTAAATCGCGAGACATACCTGAAAAATTAGTTATCGATGTAGGAATGTCAGTGCTCATGGATGATGAACATACTTTAGATTCGCAAATCGAAGCAATAAAGTTAGGCAAAACAATAAACCCGAAAGAGTTATTTAAAGTTAAATTCATAATGTACTAGTTTTTGACAGATAGAGAATCGTTTCTTGATTCTGAAACAAAAGCATCCTTTTTACAGAGATTCGAAAAAATTAGATATAACCATTTCTCTAATTACTCCAAGATTGATTTGGATTCTATTGCGAATGATATCTTAAAGTACATCGCTACGAAAAAGCCAATTTAAGAATATTTCTAAGAAGAAAGGAAACAAGATTTAGTCTAAGTATTTGTAATATAAGTCTTAGAATGTCTGCTATTTCGGCTAAAACCTTCAGCAGTGGTAGCATGGCTAGGCTAGAATACTAAAAAATAACCAGATGATTCATTCTTTTTCATGATAGAATCTCTCTTTTTAGAGCCATTTAGATAACAAAAAGTTGGAAATGTATTTCTGAAAAATTGTGAGCTTAAATTCTTTTGGCTAAGGATGACTTCAAATCTCACTTTTGATGCTTCCTCAGTTGTTTAAAAAATCGATGAGCTTCTCTCAAGCACGCGTACTTGGATCGATGGAATGGTTACACAACACTAACTAACAAAACAATAAATGTCTAATATCGATTAGATCTAGAATGTTAGTTTCTTAAAGTGTTTTGTTCAATCTATTTTCACAGAAGACACTTTTTCTGTTGCAGACATTAATTATCTTCTAAGTACATTCAATACATCAAGCGATTCTGTGTTATTCTAGCTCAAAGGACTCAAAAGAATTTTCTTGATAATGCGTTTCAAACCTAATGAAGCTTATGAAATCGCTGAATTTCTGCTGAAAACGTTTACAGAATCGTTGAATGCTATTTCTCCTTAGTGATTATTTCAAAAATGAATTAAAAAAAGGAGATTAGAGACAGCAGACAGGCAGAATCTAAAATCAGCTAGAATAGAATCTTGATTTGCCAATTTTTAAAAGGAGAAGCAAAATCAATACATGCAAGCTATCTTAATCAAAATAATCTAATTCTTCATTTTGTGTTTCTTATTTCTACTCAATTTCGCGAATAATTGATTGTATTTTCAAAATAAGCCAAGAATATTAATATTAATGGGAATTATATTAAATACAAACAGTTTTTCAAAACAAAAATTAAATTCTTTGAACAGAATTCAGAATATGTTACAATTATCTTTTTCAACAGTTTTATTGCTGGATAAGTATGGGGCATTACCTTAATTAAAATCAATACCTCCTCTCAATTTCATCCGCTCTTGGTTAGACAGGTTCAAGAGTGGCTACCCATTTTAATTGTATATTAACCTTTGATCGTTTTGCATGATGATTGGATTAGTATTTTTATTTTACATTTAATTATTATGCTCAAAACTGCTGTTGTAGCTCGATAAACTACCTTAATTATTAGTAGAAGGGTTTGTACTTTATGAAGAAGTTGCTGGATATTTGTACGCAAGATTTGAAGAAATGCCAGAAGGTTTAACTCTTAAGTTAAACTATTCTTGTTTTAGTCTCGAAAATTGCATGGAGAGTTCTCTTTCTTTCTAATTAATCTCTTCCCTTTAGGCTTTGATATTATTTTGAATTTTTTGAATTTCGCTCTTGAAACCTATTTATGTTGGGAATTGCAAAGCAAATAAATGAGAACAATTTATTCAAACAATTTTATTAACTATTGTTGTTTACCTGGATGATGCTCTGAATTAAACAACCATTCAAGGAAATTTTATTTGAAATCTCTATGAGTGATTTTATTGTGATTGATCTGTGTATAATCATAGTGATTTCTGCCTTTTTATAATGGTACTAATTTGTCTTAAAACAACTCATATCTCTAATGAAGTTCTTTTTTCACCATCATTTAGAAATATTTGTTTCGCTTCACAGCTGTGTGATCTCTTGCGAGATTCAGTAAATGCTCGAGATCCAAATAACTAAAGCGAATTCCGTGAAGAACTAAATCGATCTCTAAATCACTCTATAATATTTTCAACGAACCAAAGTTAACGAAACCACAAAATATTGTAAAATAAATACTTTGTTAAGTGTAAGACGATAGAGCAGATGAAGTGCATATTTTTCATGCGTAATATTGAGATTATTTGAGGAAAGAAGATAGAAAGCTTCAAATATCGGCAACTGAAAAAGGTTAAGTTCTTTATCCTTATAAGCAAGATTCTCTCTAGCTAATCTGCTGATACTTGTCCCTTTGAGAAACGAATCAAAGTTTATTAGTTAAAAAACCGGAAAATTTAAATATTCAAACCCTATTAACTTCTTATTTTTTACTTGTTTTGACAGGTGACAGAATCTTCCCTTCTTCATCCATTTGTGCTGTAATCTTGAACCACTCCTTATCTAGCAATGCATCCATTACCCTAGTTGATTACCGCTTATTCGAAACAGGTTCATTATTTCCTATTCTTTTTTTATTTGATTTTTCTATTTCAGTTTCTGCAAGTTTCTTCTGTTCTTCATTGAATCCTTCCACCATTAAATCAGTTAATTTTGAAGATAAATAATGCATTAATGCTCCATGGCACTTCAGCTCCTCTATCCAGACTTTGACTTTTATCTAATGAGTTGAAGGATCAGCTATTCTCTTCGCTTAGCAGAAATTAACCTTTCCTACAGAGATATCTTAATTATTCGAAAACGAATAAAACATGTCAAATGCAGCAGAGCGTCGTTCTTGAAATTCAAGGCGAAAAACTGCACTTGTAAAGAATATTCGTTCATTATACAGTGTTGTATCGAATTCCTTCGGATTGCGTGGTCCACATTCTCTTAAAAACACTGAGACACTTCAAATGATGGAAAAAGAAAAAAAGAATTAAAATGTAAACTAAACAAAATCCAAATTAGTAAACTAACAAGTTACTTTTAATCTTGAACGCTATCAATTTCCAAGATGATTCTCCATTTCCTCGAATACGAATAGAACTCTTCGGAAATATAAACAGTCGGCAGGTCAGATCGCTTGAATTGAAAAGCAAAATCACAGTCTCTTTAAAATAAAGCGTCTCTCGCTCTAGCTTATTCTTCCTTCGCGGATATCTTAAGGAGGTTTGAACTTGGCCATTCTTTCTTGGATAGCAGGATATCTTCAATATCTGTAATAATTATGTCATCTTCATCGTACATTGCGCCTTTTCTAGAAAAAATAAATTCAAAATTTTATTCTCCAAGAGATTACTTCTAATTTTGATTGTAAACTCTTACCCTTTAATTGGAGTATCCTGCATAGGATTAGGTGTTTTTTCGAAGAATGGAGTTGTGTATGCATTCTATCCATTGAGCGATTTGATTTCCTTATCGAATGGGAAGTATATTTTATCAAATGGCTAGATGCTGATGTATTAGCTTTCAAAGAAAGAGCAAAGCTCAACGAGATTTCTCCCAAAGAACATCGGTGCTTATCTGCATAGCCAGGTAAATAGCTTCTCAAGATGATCGATAGTGTCAAACTTAAGACTTGTTTCGTTGATGAGAGTGAATATCAAATCAGAGTTAATGTCAACTAGCTCTGCAGGTAGCAGGAAACAAAGAATAAACATAAGATTTTTACTAAAAATTCTTATTGTTTACATTGAATCTTAAGATCTTCTGTTTTCTCGATGACTTCGAGCGAATTATTTGTGAAGAAGAGTATGCAATAGTTTTAAAGCAGCTTAAACACACTAAGAAGAATTGATTTTTGTTGATCATCCTTGCGGGTTTTAAAGTAATTTGGAAGGAATTCACTTAAAATTAAGAAATCTATTAGCTTCTCGCATGTCATCTTTGGGATAATCACTTTGATGATCTGGTAAAAAAGATAATTTTTTGAAAAAACCGCTTAATAACTTTAAAATATTTTTACAATCTGGATGAGGAAATCCCAGGTTTTAGTGAATAACGCACAGTTTAGCGATTGCTGAGCTTACTTGAAAGACATCTCCTCCCATTCGTGTAGAGGTAATTCGTTGAAGTACATCCATTTGAACATTAAGCGAACTGCTTCGCTGTTGAAGTTTTTTTGCTTCAATGGAAAGTGAGTAATTAAAGGTTGCTCAGCGAATACTTTGGTAAAATATTCAGAGTAATGACCGACGACGACTTTGTGTAACTTAAAGAATGCCTCCGAATCCTGTGGAAGTAATTGAAAAAGGTTCATTTAGACATGCTTGAAAGTCTGAAAAAAAACAGCAGATAATTAGATTTTAGGAATTACCTAATCGAGAGAAACAGTAAAATCGCAGTGTTCACCAGTGTTCCAATATTTTTCATAGTCAGATTTAAGTGATTCCCTGCAACATTTGTAGCCTTTTTCAATTTCTTTAAGTTTCTAAACTCCCACAGAAGGATCCTTGAATCCTCGAGAATCTAGAAGCGCTTTTTGTTTCTTTTCGAACAGAAAACGCATTTTTAATAGTTTAACAAAACTGAAATCTCAAAATGGAAATTATTTTACTCTTTCTTTGTTTGCAGGTAGTTTTCCTAGATTGGCTTATTGAATTTTCAAAGGGTTTTCAATAATTGTGAATGTATGTTTAACTCCTTTTATGTAGTATTTCTCTGATATCGCAAAAGGATTTTATGCTATTGGTTAATTATTCTGCGTTTATGAGAATATATTTGTATTATTAAGTTGTAGCTATTATGAAGGTTGCACCTGAATTACAGGTATGATTTATTATTGTGGAACTACTTAAATCTAAGGTAAGTTGATTTTTGATTGTAATTCTTGTTGCAAGAGAGATTATTATTGTTGCTGAAATGGTTGCTGCTATTGTTGTGAAAATGGTTGTTATTATTGCAAGAATACTTAAAAATTTGGATTATTCTAAGGATTCTGTTGATTTTATTACAATAATTACTAAGGTTAAGGATATGAATTAGATAATGATGGTTATTACAGTGAATTGGAAGCACTAAACAGATCAATCTTCCCAGAACTCCATATGTCTTTTGGAACTGATATGTTTTATTAAAACAATGTGCTTATTGGAGTGGTTGATTGGTTTATTTATGAAGTCTTAGCAGGGTTATTGGATGAGGAAAAGAGATTTTTCTCAGGAGGCTTAAATAGGTTAGAAGCAGTTACCCCACTGTTGAAGATATTGGTAGCAGAGGAAGATGCAAAAATGTTGGTGGCAGAAGCACCTGAAGTTGGCTTAGTTTAGAAAGGATTCGGTGTATTAGAAAAGATGTTGTTGCTTTGAGATTTGAAGTCGAGGGTAATATTATTTTTAGTTTAAGGTTGTGAAAATGTAGGATATGATTTGAAAACATCTTTCTTTTCCCTCTCGATGTCTCTATTCTGAAGTTAAGCTTAATTTACTGTATTATTGTTGTTATTTTTGAGAGGTTCTTCAAAGAAGTTTTCTTTATTTTCCTTTGAAAACCCTCCAAAAAAGTCTGCATTATTATTTTCTCCAAATGAAAAGATGTTTTTGTTTTTCGCAAATGAGACATTGCTATTTCTTTTATGTGAATTCCTGTGCTGACTTCTGAAATCTTCGTCTTTGTAAATAGAAAAATCGCATTCCCTTGCTTCTTGTATTTGATCCATGCCTTTATTCCTTCGTTCAGAGAAATAATTGAATGGTTCACCTACCCGATTAGCTTTAGATGCTGAAAGAGAAGTCATCGGATATGCGCCTTTACCACCAGTTGGGATTCTATTTTCCTTACTGCAAGATGAACTTAATCTGTTCTTGAAGAGACTTCCACTTCTTCGTACATCTGGACTATCTCTCCTTGATTTTCTGTGTTGACAACAAAAAGAAGGTAATAACCTTTTTTCTCACAAAAGTTAATTTAAAGAAATTCTACTGTATTCCAACTCTTCCATTGTGAACAGGATGAAATATTTATCGCATGATTAGAGTATAGGAATGATCTATTTCGACAGTTTGAAAAGAGAAATGCTGAAAATGTGAAAAATCAGCATCAATCTTATGGTAAAATTCCAGCTCACACTTATTATTGGAAGGATGAATTCCTTCCTCTTTGAGCAACATCTAAGGGATACGGAACACAAACGTGAGATTAGCATTCAGCTCTCCTCTTCCTGGACCAATCACTACACTCTTGTATATAAAAATAAATCATAAAAAAGCTCCTTTTTGGTAAAAAATTTGATTTTTTACCTTTGAAGATAAGTTATCAGAAACTTTTATGGCATAAATATTCAGTGAATCAGCTTCAATGCTCTTATTCAGTTTCCCCTAGATCAAATATGATTCGGTGAACGTATCGAAAGAGAACTCGAAGATTTGTAAGGGCTTCACAGAGAACGACAAGCAAGAACGAAGGAGATTGTTTGATGTTCTGTACAAACTTATTTTAGCATGAGTTAATCGATGATTTCTCTTGATTTCAGGTTCATTTTCTAGAAACATTTAGCTATATAAAAACCGAATTGCCTCATCAATAGATGCTGAAGATTGAGGCTATGATAATGATTAACTAGGCAATTGTAGTTCTTGCTTGAAGAACAAGAAATCGTTTTCAGCGCAAAATAGCTCACACTTTTTGTAGATTGCTTTTCGATCATCTATCTCTCGAGCTCCCCCTGATAGCAAAGTTTCAAGTAGATAATTTGGTAGACAAGGATCTTCACTAAGTATATCAAGCCCTACTGATGATCTACAACGATTTAGACTATTGTAGAATAAATCTAAGTATTCTTTTTACTCTTCTCCTGTGATCATCACTGTCAACTTATTATGGATTTTTTAACAAAGCTAGAGCAAACTTGAAATTAAAAAAAGAGTATACAAGCGAATATATTTACTTATCAAGCAATCCTTCAAGGGAATCAAAACTAGCGGTATCCACTGAAAAAATGTTGTATTCTTTTCTCTTTTTTTGATTTCAAATTTGAGATGATCTCTCCCGCAAATTTTCGAATAAGCTTCAATAATTTGGTAACAAAAAATATATTTATTTTTTTCTTTAGCTTCAATTCACTCTGAATGAAATATCTAAAAATATGTTCACTTTATCATACCCTATTTCTTTTGTTTTATCTATAATTGCAGATTTTTTAATAAACATTTAGAAAAATCTATGTTTGTTATGATAATTTCATACATTTTTTTGGTAATCTGATTTTTTAAAAATACGTGCAAAAATAAAAAAGTCACAAACTGACTTAATCTCGTTTTAGCTTTCAATTATTAACTTTTTCTCTTTCTATCTCTCTCTCTTTAGAATCAATTATTTTTGAATTTTAAGTGCTTCTTTTAATTCTTTTTCCTTATCCTCAGAGCATTTTTTCTTTTTCTCATACTCAACATAGATTATGATATGAATGAATTTGAAAGTCCAAAGAAATACAAAAAAGAATATCCTATTAAATAAGAAGAGAACCAAGTTAATATTCTTGATGATCTTTATGACAATAATAATGTTTCTCTCTTACATTTTTGGTTTTTTTTGGATTTTAAATGAAATAATCAAAAAATAATTATTCTTTTAAAAGCAATAATAAAAATCGAAAAAGTGTAAAAATTCACAAAAAATTGTGTTATGACTTAGACAATATAAATCTACATCATGGTTATATTATTTTATCTATTTCTTTTT
>Ga0302271_10001650_pt1 | contig 21211 bp, 10 predicted proteins | sample III_Bog_N1_1_FD_198767 | JGI IMG/M metagenome (GOLD analysis project Ga0302271, IMG submission 198767) | Peat permafrost microbial communities from Stordalen Mire near Abisko, Sweden - III_Bog_N1_1 | ecosystem: Environmental > Terrestrial > Soil > Wetlands > Peat | place: Sweden: Abisko... | reverse complement strand
GCCCACATCGAATGCAATCTTTCGCATAAGCTTTTTTACAATTTAGGCAAAATGAGTGTCCACAGGGAATGATTGTGATGGGATCTTTAATGAATTAATCACAAAAGTTGCACTTGAGGCTCTTTGTAAAAAATAATTCCTATGTGCTTTGATAAGGCAACGTTGAAATTAATCATAATTTTCTAATTAATTTTTAGAATCTGATACTACTAAGTTGTGAAGTTTCATGTGATTTTGAGTTTAGACTGAGTACTTTAATATTTAACTGGATCTGGGAAATCGTTATTTTTAGATAGATCAATAAGATTCTGAACTGCTCTTTTTTTTCTTCTTTCACTTTAACACTTCCCTGCTCATATTTTCTTTTAAACTTCAAAAAATCTTTGTCCATAAAGAAAATGGATAAAAGTCTTAAAGCAATAAGACACTTTCTACCTGCAAATATTTATTATTTTATGATTCATTTTAAGATTTCAAATAACATTTTTAACATAAAATAAATTGAGAGATAATATAAATTGTGCAAAAGGCTGCAGTTGATGCAAATTGTCCAAAAAAAATAAAACTTGGATTTTATTTAATTATCTTTACTTCAAAAAGAGTTAATTATCTTAAAAACAAGTTATCTGCTAAAGGAAAATTACTTTTAATAACAAAAAAAACAGGAATTTTTATCATCAATTCATGCAAAAAACAAATAGAAATCATTAATTATTTGAGTTTTATTCTCTTCATGTGAAATCATTTTCCTAAAAATGCCTTAGTATTAAACTATGTTCTTTAATTTTCTGGATATTGGTATTTTTATTATCATTTGAATGATTGATCCCTGTCAGCAACAGTCGTCCTGAGACTGTTAATTGTATTGCTATTGTTGTAATTGTAGTGGCTAGCTTCGATATCCTCCTTGTTGAGTTTATTGTTAATTGATTTGATATTTATTAGGCTGTATTTTCATTCCCACAGAAGCATTGATAGGCACAATTCCACTGTTTAAGCTTTTATATTTGTTTATCAAACCAGAAAAGTTCAATGAAAATAAGGAGAAATTTTTATTTTTTGGAATTTACATATTTTTAGAGAGATTTGTGAAGGCAATATCAATGTTAGTTGAGTTCTTAGCGGATGTCTCAGCGAAAGGAATCTGATATTGTTAAGCTGCAAAAACAAGAAATGTTTATTAAATGAGGTACCTCTATGGTTTATTTCTTATTACCTAGGTTCTAACCTTCTTCAAAAGATACCTTACGTCTTTCACTACAATCGGACTTATTTCCGATGAGCATCCGTTAGACTCCTTATTTGGCATGTCTAAAAATTTCCAAAAATGAAAAAAATTCAATAAAAAAGATACTAAACTCTATTCGTTCTTTTCATGAAAAACAATCCATTTTACTTTTCGATTTCTGTCATCCATGTCCGCACATTTTCAAATGATTCTCGATCGGTGATGTCATACACAATCAAGATTCCATGAGCTCCTCTAATTCATCAAAATAATTAATCAATGTTCAAGTATACGTGTGTTCTTTAGTTACCTGTAATAGCTGCAAGTGATAGTTCTAAATCTGTCTTGACCTGCAGTATCCCACTTTTAAAAATAATTATTCCATCAACTGAAGCAAATTTAAAAAGAATCGCTTACAATCTGTAGCTTAACGTTCTTGTCTTCGATTCTCATTGCTTTGATTTTCTGTGGAAGTAGATCATAAAATAATATTGAAATCATAGTAATACTTCTTTTCGATAATTATGCCTTACGAAATCGACTCCAATTGTGTTATAGAAGTTGTACGTGAACTGATTTTCCTGTTGGTTGTTAATATCAATTGTTAAAATAATACTATAAGCTCAGCTGCATGTGCTTGTAAGGATTTTCAAAAGCCAAAGACAATCAACAAATACATAATCAAACTTACAGAGAATCTCATGAGCATGCATGTTTTGCCAACATTTGAATTTCCGATAAGCAGTATCTTAAATAAATGATCACTAGGAGCAACAAATTGTTAGCCAAAGCAATTATAAGCAAAATATGAAAGAGATAGCATACTATCCAGAAGTGTCCATCTTTTGCTATCACGTCTGTTGAATTGTTTAGAAGATCTTTAAGATTTTTTTGTTTTCTCTAATTTATTTTTAAAACTCAACACTTTCACTTTATCTCTTTATCTCGTTGGGATGAGGATACCTATTTTAAATTCGAAATGCATATCTCTTTCTATTTTTTTTCCTTATGTTCCAACTCCCACACTGAAGACCTTTTTAGCTAATTGAATCTAATATGAATGCTTTTAAAATCGCAAATGCAAAAAACTAAGCGAATAATTTATTCTTTACAATAATTATTTTAAATGATTGATTGAGACAATTGATCGAAAAGATAACAAAAATAATTTATTATTTTTTGTTGTTTTGTAAGGATAACTTAGAGATTATTTAAATAAAAAGACAAAGAATATTTGACAATTTATCTGCCAGATTTACTTAATTGAAATGAATCTGCCTCGATAATTGAATCACACTTAATTTAGATAAATCAAGCAAGCTTAGCAAATCAGATTATTTCAAAGACAAATTAGCTTTAAAATAGCTTCTTTTGGGAAAATACTTTGAGCAAAAATAACTTCTCCTTTATTTTTGTTATCAATTTGTCATTCTTGCATAATTTTTTCACAGAAACATTGAAAATCCATACTGATTGTGATTCCTTTTGTTGGTTCAAAGTCAGCTCATTTTCTTATTTCGCAATATTTCCCAACATAATGACTTGACTAAAGCAATGAATAACTCTCATTTTATCTCAAAAATGCCTTAAACAACATATCTCATGTTATTTGTTTCAGAAAAAATGAAGGTTAAGTATGGTGATTTAAATAATTAGCAATCTAGAGAAAAACTGAAATATACAAAGCTATTTATTTATGTTCGCGAGCAATTCAGATACGTGAAAAGCAAGTTACTTCATTTCTTTCTCTGAGCTCTGACGGCCTCCTCGAGGAGAGCCTTCTTGCCCTTAGCTCTTCTGTGAGTTCCGAGTCTCTTTCTGGCAATCTTGGTAGCCTTCTTGGAGTCCTTAGCAGAACCGGCCTTGATAAGCTCAATGATTCTCTTCTCATAAGGAGCGAAACCAGTAACTTCTCTAATAACTTGTCTAACAAGAGCGATTCTCTTGCCATGAGCTCCCTTACGCTTAACAATGGAAGTCTTTTACAACTTCTTGTCGAGTTGGGTGGTAATGAAACCTTTATTGAGACCGATGGACTATCCTTTTGCCATTTTGCTTCGTGTGGACTTGATTTTAATACTCTTGTGAATTTAATCTTTTTAATTAATTCCACCCGAAACGATCTTCTTTTTGATCTTGTTTATTTTATCTTTCCCTTTCTTTCTATCTTTGCTTGGATAGAATGGGTTGATTCTCAGCTAATTTGCTTAATCATGAGCTCTTTTGTAGAATGAGTGTGAATTTCCTTTTTGGAATACAAGGAATTGTATGAGTTTTTGGAGATAAAAAATCTATTAAAAAATATCTCAAAAATTTGCAACAAATATAAAAATATAAATGAAAATATATCAAAATTGTAGGATTTGCTAGTTGTTTGTGTGTAAGCTATCCTCTTAATCTTTCCCAAAAATGTCTGAGTTGTCTATTAATCGTAATAATAAACCTTCTCTTCTTATCTTTTAAATGAATTTAGTTTCCTATCATTTTCATCTTTTTCCTTAGTTAATCCAAAGATATTCATCCTTGAAGTTAAGTCAAAGAGACAAAAATGACAAACTCCGTAATTCAATCGAATTCTGCGTGAATGTGAGACCCAAAGTGATCTTGCTCATCTATCATATGACCACGACATGACAATCGAACTGGGCTTGCTTCTAAATGGTTGAAGTTATTAAAATGATTTCCATGATAATTAGAGAAGGATTCTTGACAATCAATCGCCTGTAGAATATCTTCTGCTTGGGCTTGAGGATGCTGACTATTTGAGAAACAAAAAAGAGATAAGAGTGTTATTTTTCTTGAGTAGTAATTTTATATGATGTGATTTTACCTTTCGAGTTATGGCATTTAATGTGAAGGATCCAAATGATGATATGCTTCATGCGCGGTGAATTACTATTCCTCAATCACCATTCGTGTTGTCTCTCTGCTGTCCTTACTCCACGATGTTCCATATGGTTAATAGGAATTATCTTAAACACCATATGCATATGCGGATTCTTTAATATCCCCTAAATTACTTAATATTTCACCTCCTCGTTAATCCCCAAATTATGTAATTTCTCCATCTTACATCGACGGATAGTAATACTGTACCTAACTGTTTAGTTAAACAGAATACTATCGTAAAGGTTATCTCATCGGTTCAATTGGAGTACTTGGAGCAGTATTTCGTCTACTTATTCCTATCGTTGTAGTGCTTGCATGCTAAGGAGATAACATTTGTTTTCCAGCAAAAGAAAAAGATTCTTTGCTTTTTGTCTCTAGAACTATTTGAATTTTCTGAGAGAGGATTCCTTCATCTTGATTCGTAGATTTCTCATTGTTATTGCTGCTTTATAGAACTGAAGTTTTCAAATAATCTTATTGCTTCAGTGCTTCTTTTTGTAGCATCTCTTTCTTGAGCTCACTCTTGATGAATTAAGGGTTTATTTTGTATTGAAGATTCTATTTGAGATGCTCTATTGTGTGTTAAGAGCTCTAAATATGTTTGGACTTTAATAATTAGTTTCTTTCATTGTTGTAGTTTTCTTATTGCCCTTTATCAGAATCAGCAGAATTCGGGTGTTTTTTATTTTTTTTAGTCATAAAATCAAATAGCGATTAGTTGCTATTAGCGCCAACAAGATCTTTTATTGTTTCTTCTTAAAGATCAATGACTTTCCTGGCAGAAACAATAGAAGCACTGTAATCATTTTAGCTAGGAAATTGAATCTGTAACTTCACAGGAGTTATGCATTTCTCATTTTTATCTAAAAACGCAATAACCTATTAAGGCACTGATTCAGCTAATTCAAGACATCTATGGAGTACATTATCTTTTAGTTATTTCTACTAAAAGCCATTTTGATCATTTTATTTATTCCTCCTGTTATTTGGGTAACATTTTCGTCTTTTGGAAGTAATTATGCTGTCATTTTCTTAATATTTAGAACTTAAATTGAGCTTTGTGTAGTCTTTCTTTATCCTTCTTGCTGCTCTCACTACTTCAACTTAGGACATTTTTATGTAAAAGCAACCTCTTTCTCTCTCTCTCTTTCTGTGTGTATTATAATTCAAGTATCTTGTTTGCGATGAAGATTTATCTTTTTACCTCAAGATTGTTCAGGCTCACTCTCTCCCAACCAATTGAATAAATAATGAATCAGCTCAAAATTTGGATAGGATTTAATAATTTTTAAAATATTTCCCGCAGGATCCTGTTTATTGTCAAATAAAATCAGTTAAAAACTGTACATTTCACTTATTTTATTGCATTAAAAAGTCATTATTTCGATTTAATAAAATTTTTGTTGAAATTAATAAGAAGTAATTTGAGAATTACTAATCAAAAGCAATGAATATGAACATTATTACATTGAAATTAAAAACAAATAGGAAAAAACAGATAATTGAAATGCAGTGAAAGAATCAATGAATAAAGCAGCGAGTAATATAAATAAATAGCACAATTACTTTTTGGGGAAGAAATAAATACAATTCAAAGGGGATAGAATATTTTGGGGGTATACATATAATGGAAAGTCTTTTCTATCTTCTCCTCGCCTTTTTTCACATTGATGTCGTAGAATGCCTTTAACAGAAAAATAACAAAATATCATATTAGTGAGAAACTTACACAGAATTCAGTTATTGTCTTGAAAATACAAATATTCTTTGTAGTCTCAAAATCAAAATGTGTACATGTGCTATTGGTGATGATTGATTGTATTATGATTATTATTGCTGCTTAGATTCTACTGCTGCTTCTATTCAGCATCAATAGCGAGAATTTCTTATTAAGTGAGATAGTAAATCGTCTTGGAGAAAGATTTATCAAATGTATCATACGCATTAAGTGTCTTGGATATATTATCTTTTAATTTGCGCTAATCAGCTATTTCATTAAGATTACTAGGAAATGTTATCTGAAATGTGTTGAGAATATCCAGAAGTGTACCTGTCCTTTATGGTAATAGCGACAAAACATAAATTAACTTCTGTTTATTCGTGCCTGACACATCTAGCTACTCCCTTTTCGGTGTGACCACTTCTTCTCGAAGGGTAAAGACTCCTCTCCTTTTTTAGAAACTCGCACTGCTCAGCATTTAACTTGCACTTTTTTCCCAACTTGCTGCTTAAGATTAATTGCTTCCTGCGTAGTATTTGTCTCTCATTTTCGCTAGAATTTAGCTTTTAGTACCTTCATGGCTGGGCAGTTCATACAAACATACCCTCAGTTTATTTTCCATTTTGATCAAGCCAAGATTCCCTCCTAGCATGGTGCTGTTACTGCTCATTCCCATAGTCATGTTATGATTGTTAAGGCTTCCTCCTAATTGACTATTCGAGCTTAGATTCCCGAACGGATTTGATTAACTCTAATACCCATTTGATTTAGTTATGTCGGATACTTTTTATGATTATGAAAACATCGTAGAACTCAGCTGAGTCTTATTCGAGCCTTCAAAAAGATAATTATCTGCAACGGGCAAGGTAAAACTCGAAGCAAGGGTGACTGGGTGAGAATTAGAACTTCTACGCATTTTCTGCACCTTAGATTGAATTGATTGTATTGATCGATTGAACTTTTTAGTTAGCTCCTCCATTTTCCATGGTGGAATTTTCTACTAATATTCATTGTAGAGATTATTTAAGATTTACAATTCTTATCTGGTCCATGGTTTTCTTTGTCCTCGACGGCTGTCATTTTATCCAAGATATTACTGAGATTATTGGATTTACGGAGCGAAAGGAAGACAATCTTCTTCTTCCTCTGCTTCGATGTTCTCTCCAGGAAAGTGATATTATTATTGTTGTGATTCATGTTATGTGCTATTTCCCTATTCTATTTTAGGATCCTTTTGTCTTGGATCAAGTGTATTATTGTTTATCCCACTTGTGCTTTCTTAAAAGCAGCTTTAACTTTCATTTTTTCCAGGTTCAAAATCACTACAAAAAAGTCAACAAAAAAAATTGTAAAAAATATCTCTCATAATTGTTCTTTTCTTTTTTACTTGAAATAAGGGAATACAGAAGCATGACTTGCTGATGACTAGCTGGCTTCCGATAAACTATGAGCGTGACTTGGTGTGCGATTATCTTTTTTACTATTCGAAGTCATGAAATTACTTCGAAGATTCTCGAGTCCTTCAAAATTCATTGAAGCTTCAGCAGGCTAAAATGAGGGATCGTCTTATGAAGGGAAAGGATGTTCTCTAATGATTTTCATTGTGAAAGCATCATCGCATTTATATATAAACTGAAGTAATTTCTCAGCAATATCAATACTAAAACGGCATATAAACGGCAAAAGAGTCTTAGTGTCCATGCGTTTTTGATCGATGAGCAACTTTAGCCTATGCAAGAAGATTTAATACGAAGAGTTAAGGATCTTTTGAAAATAGGACGTTTGTTCTTTTTAAGTAAATTCCAGAGCCAGATAATTACGTAGATTTCTAAGCAGAAAATCTTCTCCTCTGCTGAGTGCAGGGTATTCAGTTGGATCAGCTTTGTCCAAAAAATCATCCACTGCGAAATTAACCTTATCAAGGAAAGATGTACTGCTTTTTTACATAGCATTTTTGCTGGATACTTTTGCAGCAGCTTCGTGCAAATTAAACATGTGAGAATAAGTTGCCTGATGAGGAGGAGGAGGTTGTTGATGTTATGAACCATTTTGAGGTTGGGGTAGTGGTTGTTGATGCTGTTATGGCATTTACTGTTAACAATTTGCTTGTAAATGATTGTAAGCTGGTTAGTATTAATGAAAGCTTTCTGAACTAAAAATGGTTTGTTAAATGAAATGATTCTAAGTCCTTTCTTATCTATTTTCTGAATTAATCTGTTCCTATTTTGGTTAATGGGATTATTCTCCTTGTTATTATGATAATTCGTTTTAGTTGTGATCTTCATTTTGAAGATATCCTTCAATAAATTCATTCAGAAAGACTTTATCATCTTCTGTTTTATTGTCTTAAAAATTATATCCATAAATATTCTCTTATTATGTCTACTCTTACTTTGATTATTATGTTTATTACTATTGCTTTTATTCTTGCTGAAGATGAGACATCGAAGGTATTTCAGTATTTTTAGTTTTTTCTTCAAAGAAATTCTAATCCAAACTGAAATTTGGGTCCTCAGAAAAGTTTATCGGATGATGATGTGACCCATTGTCAAGCATAAAGAAACAATTCAACCCTTAAATGACTTTATTCTAAGAATAAAATTCGTTTAGTTTCAAGATTTTCTGTTCCGCTGGCTCATCGATCAGGCTCGCAAACATAGCGAAATTCTTATTTACATCTTCTGATCTCATGTAAGCTAAACCACTCTCGATTGGTGATACAGAGGAACCAGGGTTTTCAATTGGATCGAGAATTTCTTGCTCCATTTTTTCTTCAACTCCCTCGAATCCTGTTATTCCATGGGAAGAAGGCTACTAATGGAATTATATTTAATGAGAAACAGGTTCTCTGAAGCCTTCGTAACCAGTAGGAAGGGATTATTAATTGGCGAGATTAAACGCATTAGGGTCTTCATATTATTGGAAAGAAGAAATCTCACGGTCAGAGAAGAATGCCTTATTATCTTCGCCCTCTGCCATTATGATAAAAACTCAGAGAGAATGAGGCTAAATAATTCGTTTTTTTTAATTTTAGGGCTAATTTAATAGGACCACCTTTGTTCCTTAACTTCACGTTGTATTTTCCAATTTAAAGTTGCAGCCTCTAGCACGCACTATTTTAAGGATCTTTTTAGAGAAGAGAAGAATTATTTCTATTTCTATTAATAACCCCTGTGATTGAAACCAACAAATAGATTAATTGGAATTTTTTTTAAAAAATTCTCTTCTTGTTCACTGAATTTAGAGTTTTCATAAATTTAAAAACAATCTAAATATTCTGTGATGGCCAGTACCATCACCATCAGTAATTTTAAATAGAAACTCACTTATTCATTTAGTCTCTTAATTTTTGTTAATCATTCTTATTTTTTAATTAATATTCGGTAAAAGTTTATTTTTCTTCCCAAAATCATAAGGTAATATTAAAATCAATACAATTGGATAATAAAATACACAAATCAACAACAACAAAAAATAGTTCCTTTGAGAGTATTTCTTTTTAGGAAAATGATAAATAATCAGTTTTTTTTTTAATTTTTTAATCATTCTAATTGGCAAGAATAGAAGGAAATCAGAAATAAACAATTAAAAATGTTATGGACACTCTCAAAACTAGCAAGAAATCAAACTTCAATAAAATAAATTCTTGCTGAGACAAAATAATTGAGATGATTCCGACGTAAGAATTTGTATTTTTCCATGCAAGGATGTTTTGATTTTTCAAGAGTAAAACATTTTGGAAGTGTTTGATAGATTAGATAACTAAATCAAACAATCATTAAAACAAAAAGGAGATATGAGCCAAGAATAAAGACCCTACAAAGAAAAAGGAAATGCCTTCCCTCCTCGCAAGGAATACCCACCAACACAAAGCGACTACTATAAATCCGGTGAATAATCAGTAGAACATCCTATGGCTAGGATTGATTTTTGCCCAGAGTTTCTTGAAAGTACCACATTTATTCATTTTTTTGGAGAAGATTATCCAGAGCAACAACACTAATTTTTTTATTTATTAACTATACAAAGATCGATGCCACAAAGGTGCATCTTGCAGACAAAGACATATCCTTTACAAAGACCTTAGAAGAGAATTTAAATTAATTCACGCACCTTACAAGAAGCATCTATGCAAGTTATTTGAAATGGGATAAAAGTGCTCGAAACCTAAATTCACTTGTCTTTTCGCACATGGTGAAGGAGACATATGGGTAAACAACGAATATTGAATTATTCTTGTATAACATTGTAAAACTTTTAGAATTCAAGGTTTGTTGAGAAAGCAGCTGAGGAAATAAATTCAAAGAAAGTAGATGAGAGATTTACATAGACTAGACCTACTGAGAAAAGATCAGGTAATTCAAAGCCAGACCAAGGGTTTAAAGGCAAAGAAGAGTATCACAGGGTTTCAAAAGGAGCAAATGAGAATAGAGACTAACATAAAGGTGCAGCACATCATGTGCGAGTTGAAGGAAATCAAAAATAAACCCAAGAAAAGAGGCATATGCTTTCAAAACCTCAAGAACCTATTCCAACATAATGTGAACGTGGAAATAAAAGATCCAAGGCTAACATAAACAATCCTGAATAAAGGAAAGTTGATGTAGAAAACAGAAACAGCAAAAGGACAAATGGTGGATATGCATAACCACGCCATGCAAGTGATGCCATGACAAATGAGGAATTCGAGGAGTATCTGAAAACTGTAAATCAAGAAAAAGAAGAGGATGTTTGGGTTGATGAAGAAGATAGTGATAGTGATGATTCAGATTAAATTGATAGAAAGAAATCAGATTCAAAGGAAGAAGAAGAGAAGGAACAAAAGAGATAACCTGTATCAAAAGAATAAAAGAAATAAAATGACTATTCGAATTCTTAAGGTAAATAAGAGAAAGTCTAATAAAATGCGGCTATTGAATATGAAAAGAAAACATTTAATCCCTCTTAGGAAAAAGTTAAAGCAGAATTCGTTTAATAAAAACAACAACAAATCAACTAAAAGACTGTAACAGCTGAAGAAGAAGTTAAAGCTAATGAAAAAGAGGTAAACATCAAAAGCAAAGCAAAGGCTACAGAGTTAGGTACTTAGTATAAAGATGTTAGGAGTATTGATTGGAATAAAATTAATCCTGATGAAATGAGTACTGAAGAACTGATGAAATTGAATTCTGCGTGTTTACAATAACTCTCAAATTCAAGTGAAGATAATGAAGATAATGAAGAGGAAGAAGATCAAGATGAAGAAAATAATTATGGTTCAGATGAAGAGGTTTTAACTAAAAAGTAAACCTAACATTTCCTCAAAAAAGAAGGGAAAAATGAGAAAAAGCAACAAAAAGAATAGCAATAAGCTTAGCCATAGAAGAATAAAAATAATGATAAAAAAGAGTAACGAAGTAACAATAATAACAACAATTATAATAAGAAGCTATCTCATCATACCAATGAGGTATTTGCTTCGAATGAGTAGCCAGTTGAAGGCATCGATGAAATGGAGATCTATGCATTTTGTTATTTTGAAGACGCTGTAAAATTGGTTGATTGGTAAGCACTGGTACTTTAGACATTCTAAGAGTTGAAAATCCCTAAGAACATGTTGCTAGTGACGGAGGAATCAAAATGTAATGGTTAATTTGGTATGCTTCTTAAGCTGAGAAGTATGAAGATAATTTGTCTTTAATTACTGAGAGTTAACTTGTACAAGAACTAGCATCTTAAAATACTTTTTAAATTACTTCCAAACCCTGATAGCTAAATTGTATTTTCGAAGCTTATCACACCTGTCAAAAGGATCAATGATTATGCATTCTTAGCTTAAGATGGCTAGTAGTGCATAGTGTACAACTCTAGGATTGAGAAATCCGAATCAGAGAATTTGGAATTCAAAAATTATGATTTCAGAAATATCAATGAAAATACAAGAAAACTTGAAGAAGTCATCACAGGTAAAAATCATAAATACATTAGAAAGCACGCTATAAGTGTATTAACTTGAATTTTGAATAATTTCTTTTAAACTAAATAACAGGAATGCTGAACAGAGAAGAGTTTGAAGATGAGTAATTCTATCAAAAGGAAAAACTCAGTGGAAAAATATTACTGGGTGTTAAAGATTCAACTAGACAATTCGTAGGTAGCTTCACAACAAATAACCATCATGAATCATTCTTCACTTTCTTGGCAAAGCGATTACGTGATTGCCATCCATCTATTTCGACTAGCTAATATTCAAGGGAAGAATATCGCTTAGTTATTGCAGGTGAAGAGGAAAATTAATATTACCCTTTGTTGGACATGAAGATATTTGCACTTAATGTGAATAAACCAGCTTAGAAGACCATTTATTAGACATCTTCAGGACTGTATTTCCAGAAGATTGAAGAAGGAAATTGGCCCATGAGTGCATGCTTGCTGTATGAAAAAAGACAAAAGGACTATATCTCTGAGGAGAAATTCAAATTTGCTCTCAAGTAGCTTGATAGAAGATATTTCTATGTCATGGCGAAGATGGCAAACTAAAATGCAATTCTCGATTAAGATCAAGAAATGTATGGATCTGACTTGCTTTGACTGATTGGGTTTAGATGATTTCTTAACATACTTAAGCATAAATTGATTTTTTGTTGAAATAAATCATTTTTAGTTGTTTTTTTAACTTCTAATGTTGAACTGTTCATTTTAAAAGTCCATATATTTGTTAATGTAATTAAATTTAAGGGAGTTAAATTTGTGGGAATCTGGGGGGTGAGGGTAAAAAGGAAGAGGAGAAAATATATATCTGTGTGTATGTGCTGGGATGCTTGCAAAAGAAAGAAATAAGAGAATCATCAAAAATTGATAATAATAATCGAAAAAAGACATAGAGAAAATGGTGCACGTTTTGAAGGCTACTAAGATTAGAATCTACAGACAACTGTTACAAGACGGTGTCTTTGTTCTCAAGAAAGATTTCGAAGGTACTCACGAGGAAACTTAAGTCCCTAATCTCCACTGCTTCATCCTAGTTAGATCTCTTAAGGATAAGGGTTTCCTTGAAGAAATCTTCAACTGGGGATTCACCTACTATTACCTCAACAAGGAAGGATGCGAGCATCTCAAGGAAAAGCTCGGAATCTCTGCTGATAACGTTATTCCTAAGACTTTCAAGCCCTCCAATGTTAATTACATCTCCAAGGAGGAAGATGAGGAAGAGAGACCTCGTAGACCCTTCGGCAACAGAAGAGAGGGTGGAGACCGTGATGGAGCCAGAGGTGGTGACCGTGATGGAAGAAGAAGAGGCGTCGGCCGTGAAGGAAGAAGAGAAGGTGCTGCAGAAGGTGCTGCCACTGAAGGTGCTCCCGCTGCTGAAACTAAGGAAGAAACTCCTGCAGTTTGAAATTCATTCATAAAAAAAATAAAAAGAACCTAAGCATGAAATATTCCACAATAAAAGCAATTAGATTGTTCATAGCAAAATCACGCGTTCTTGTTAAATTCTTATTTAAACTATCATCATCATGCTTGGCTTTGATTCTCATTTTTTATGCTTTTTATAATAATTTTTCTTTTTTCAATTCGCAAGCAAAAATTGCTGCATTTTAAGTTTAAAATGTTGGATAAGAAAAAAAAAGGATGAGAAAATGAAAATTCAACTCAAAACAACCATTCTTCTTTATTTTTATTTGAGAATGTAACCAAATAAAGATACTTTTTCAGCTGAAATACAAGGATTTTAGTTATTTCTTAAACTCTTCTAATATCATCAAGCAGATACTTTCCATTTAGTATTAGAGACATAGGAGCTAAAAATTTCCTTTTGTTTACTTTGTAAAACTTTTTTTATTTATTTTTTAGATATTTTTGTAAGCAATAGCTTCTTTTAAAATCCCCTTTCAGAAATGAACTTCTCAAGAATATCAAATAAAATAATAAGAGTTAAAAATAGATGAATGGATATCTTGCACTGTGCTCTGCAATATTACAAAATAATAATAAAAAACAACAACAATAATAAAAAAGAATAAATATACAAATAGACCTTTTTATAACTTAATAAAACATAAAAAGACTATTTTTTTCGTTTAAAAAAGCTGCTCTTTTCCTTCAAATTAGCTTAATAAACTCGTTTATTTTTTACTCTTCAACTTTTAGTTTCTACAGCTATTTCTTGAGTTACCCAACAAGTATCTGCTTTTACACTTCAACTTCTTGTTCATAATCATCAACTGAATGAACGTAATCTTCGTCGTAGAGTCTTTTTAGGCTTACCAAGTCAAGCTTCATCAGTTTTGAAGGAAGGCCACCCTCTAAAAATTAAAAAATAACCAAATATCAAACATCACTTTTTCATTGAAACACATTAAAGAAAGTTGATTATTACTATTAAGTAATTGATAATGTCTTAAGCTGACGATCTTTCCAATTGTCACACCAATCTCATATAGTTCTTCTTGTTCTTGTTCACTTAACTGAATTATTACACCAAGACATCTATTCACAAAAGTAACAAAAACAACAATAACTTAAAATTGAAAATAACAGTGATACAAGTTTTAACATAATATTGATCAGTAAGATTGTTTACTTAAGAGAATAAGATATTAACGAAGTATCTCGTAATTAGATCATTTCTGCAACATCTTTCTTATCCACATGCTCGTTGTTCATCATCTTCTTGTTGATTGTCTCTTAAATGATCATGCCTTTACTCACATTTTCTTCGATTTTAGAGAAATATTAAGGAATCTCAATGTAGCCAATCTTTGAGCTAAGAGAAGAACTATTTAGTTTTAAAAAATAAAACAAAAAATATATTTCGTAAACAGTTTTAAATGATAGAATTTCAATAAATTAGTGTAGTCTTAGTTGAATATTTATGTTTTATACGCTTTAACGTGGAAGAAATCTCCAGACAAGACAAGTCTTTTGTTGCTGAGAGTTCTTTCGAGAACTTTTCCAACGAAATAATTCTAATCGTTGATGATGTTCTTGAAATCTACAAAAAATAGAATAAAATAATTAATAAAATAAATACATTTCTCAAATAAACAATACTTGATAGTGAAGAGTGCAGATACACAGCAAGACTGACATTTTCAGTGCAGACTGCTAAATCAATAAGCTATTAATTGACTTGCTATTCTTGAGGGAGAGTTTCAGGAAGATTTGGTCGAAGTAATTTAGAAAGTTCGATGATGATAAAAGCATATTGATTCTTGTGGGGATATTTCATGTAATTATGAATCGTTTTGAGAGTGCTCATGTTCTGAGGTATCTATAATAGGAGAAAACAAATAAACGGAGATATAATACTTGGAGATAAAAATATCCAAGCAATGGGAAAAGGAAGGAATAATGTTGAAGAAATATTTCAAGCAAATTAATATCTCTGGGTACAAAAAGTGTGTGCGTATTCAAGTGAGATAAGTACTAATGTTGGAAAGCAACTAAATAAAAAAACTAGTTGCATAGTTTTAGAGACATAGTCCTTTTATCTACATTCACTCCCATTCAAAAATAACCTTCTTTATCAATTCATTTCTCATTGTTGATGAAATAATTCATATGGAAGTATTAATTTAAAGATAATTTACTTGTTGGCTCATTTTTTGATTGATGAATCCAAGCTCTTTGCATTCCTATTATGATTCAAAGGGTTGAGTTAGTTTTAGCAACATATACCATCATTTTCTTGCTTAGTTTACTTGCAAAGTAGACTTTTTCTGTTTTCCAAACAATGAAAATCACTGTTAGAGATTTAGAATTCTTCATAAAAATACAATTCATTACCTTTAGAAAGGATGATAAGAATCCACCTTAGGAAGCTTTCTGACCATTCTAATAAGAATCCAAAAAAGGGATAAGACTATTATTTGGAGATTACAAACTCATATGAAATACTTAAGAAGAAGCGCGCATCCACAATGCTAAGAATCTCAAGTTTTTCATGGCTAGATGACTGTTGCTGTTGTGATTATTTTTAATATTTCTATTGAAGGAGAATTGAAATTAAAAACCGAAAAAAGAAGTCTTTTACAATTGTTTTAATTGGCCTAGACTAATTCTCCCAGCCCATATCTTGAGGAGAAAGTCTTTTATTAATTCTCAGTTTTGTCCTTCTTTATGATTTCTAAAGAGATTTATGATTTTATATATTGATATTACCCAAAACCTCAGATAATCTTGAGTGAGGTTTTAACAGAAGAAAAGGTAACTTGGTTTGATGATTATTTTCCATAATAATACTCTTTGAATTACCTTTGTTTTTACTTCCATTTTTTGTTTAGAAGAATACAAAGCAATAATTGAATTTATTTAAAAGTCAATTTGAAATTGCTCAAAGATTAAAGTACTCCTTAGAAAACATATTTCTTTGATTTTTTTAGACTTCAGAGTTAGAATTTGAGGAAAAAAACCTAATTATTTTGAGTATCAATATCAATAGTCGATCTTTTTGCAATTGAAATGTAACTTCAGCATTTTGGAAGGAATATGGAACAAGAATATGTCCATTTCAGCTTTTAAATAATTTACCATTATTTCTTCATCTATTCGATTGGATTAGACAAAAAAGTGATAAAAGTCACACAAGATAACAAAGAATATAAGGGAGAAGTAAAAAAACCTTCCTTTTAAAGAACAGAAAGCGATTAAATATAATATTCGGATAGATTAAAAAAAGTTTAAGGTTAAGCACTCAGCGCAAAGGAAGCTAGATCACCCAAGTTGACACAACCCAACATAGAGCTCTTCTTATTTCATGCTTTCAGATTTCGTAGTTAAGGATCCATTTATCCATGCACCTTCTCCTCTCCCTAAAAGTAGTGAGATTCCTATATATAGACCATTTGCAGGGTTAGAACTCCCATCAAATTAATCATAGAAATAATCGCAAGCATCTTAACTTGACGAATCTATTCCAAATTAGGCCACAAACTCATCAGAAAACAGTTTTCTAACTTATTTCCCTTGTCCTCATGAGCATCGTGTTATCTACGAGATGAAGGAGTTTTGCAAAGATTGCGGAGCTCGAAAGTATAATGTGTTTGATTTAGTTTTTTTTCTTTTTCTTACATTTCTGTTTAGGAGGAATCGTTTTAGAATGGCTGAAAAATAATAAATGTTTGATTTAAAAACTAAAAAATAGGCAGGATTCGCACTTAAATCAGAAGACATGAAGTAGCTGGTAGTTACTTCCCCGAATAGAATCTACAGGAAGGTCTTCAAAGAAAAGAAGATAACAGTTAATATATCTGGACATACTGACTACTTGCAAGTAAGAAGAACAAAAAAATTCATGATTCTACATACCAATGAAATGAGAGAGGATTGAAAAAAGTTTTAATAAGTAAAATTGAAAAGGAAAATCATTCAAAGAAAAAAGAAGAAGAATTCACTTTTGAAAATACTCCTACTATTTTTTAGGTTAGTTTCTTCTTCGGAATAACTAATTTTTTCAGATAAAAGTCATTTAGCTTTTAATTTGAAATTACCAAAATAGACTGATTTACTTAGAAAAGTTATGTTTTAGCCAGGGCAGTTTAGCAATCAAGCCAAAATTTAAGCTTTCCAATGAGTATTGAAAGCTATGATAAATTAATTGATTAGATTTGTGTCTTGAACAACCCAAGAAGGACATTAAAAAAAATTAATTTAAAAAATGTTTCTCAATTTAACCATTTAATTAATGAAGGAAAGGGGAATTAAAGGACAAATGCTAAAGATAAGTTTAAGAATAATTCTTATTTTGAACGATCACCTTAAAATAAAGAGTCATCATCGATAAACTAGAATTCAAAATAACACATTTTTTTGTTAAACCCTTTTTCTTTTTGTTTGTTTTTTAGAATCGGCCGAGCACAATAAATTTTATGATGGATTTAGGTGAAAAAATGGGAATATGCAAACCTTCTGTGTACTTGGGAGTATATTTTATGGATATTTTAATCAGTGAAGATGATGGAAATACTGAATTCAGCCCCTTGAAAGTTGAAGAAAATTTAGGAATGTATGGAGGAATAGCTGTATTTTTAGGTTCAAAGGGGATAGATTTAGACGATAGAGTACCACTCATCACTGCACTGCACTATTATCTCAAGCTACCAATGTACTCCAAAGAAGATTTAATCAAAGCTGAAAAAAAAGCACTCAGCATTCTCAAGTTCGAAATGCACAGACCAACTCTTTACGATCTGCTTTACTTCTATGCAGGACAAGGAATAATCTTCCCTGATGATAAATAAAAAGTTCTTTAAAAGACAGAATCACCTGCTAGAATTAAAGACAATCCACTACTGGGAGTTGAAGAACAAGGGTCTAGAACACCACTATCCACTGCAACTCCTCCTGAGTAGAATATTGCAGGAAAATAAGTTGTCACAGCTATTATGGTGAAGTATGACATAAACCCTTTTAAGTTTATGGATATTGTCACCAAAATAGAGAAAGATCTAGTTAAGCTTGCATTCCTCGCTGTTAAGGGTAAGTTTTGATTTAAAAAGTCAAAAAACAAAAACAAAACAAAAAGGGAATCGAAGAACACATATTGTAAGAAATTTAAGAAAAAAAGAGAAAAACAATCAAATTAACTCATTTCATAAAAATAACTCAATTGTTTAAAAATATTTTTTTTGTGTTTATCTCAGAGAAGGATTTCTACTCGTACGATTTAGAAGTTCTGGGCGCAGCATGTATCTGCTTTCTGCGTGAGAAGCTTAGCTTGTGGGATGGATATCGTGATGATTTCTTGGAAATATCTGGATAAGAGAAGACAACAGTGTAATAATGTAGAAGTAAATTTCTAACGAGGTTTGAGCAGTATTTTAGACCAAACATCTCGTTTGTTTAGTCCACACAGTAGCTTGAACCTTCAGCTACTCCATCTTCTTCCACAGTCGCCTAAATAAGCAATAGTACCATCCCTACAACTTATTAAGCCTCTTAAGTTGAAGAAACTAAATCATCTCAAGTGAAGTCTGTTCCATTCTCAACGATTTCAACCCTCGATATGAAACTACCTCTCTGTAATTTTTACATTTTCTCAGTTTTAACATTTTTTTGATGAGACTTTCCATTTTCAGAAGGCTTACCCGATTTCAATAATTGGCGCGTAAAGGAAAGTATTATCACCACTAAATAAAACTAAACTACAAGAAACACAACTTCCTTTACACAGTATTCCAAGATAACTTCAGGTAATTTGAGCACTCGAAACACTGTTTCTGAAGTTCCAAAAATCGAAACCAAACAACCTGAAAGCACTAATGTTGTTTCATTCTCTGCACTCTCAGATTTTGCAACATCAAATGCAGCGAAGAATTATTCTCAAATTGATGGTAATAATTTCAATAGCTCTAACTAAGTGACTGATGTAGATAATTTAATAGCTAAGAGTAAAATTGATATTTCAAGCTAACCGAACATCAATAATCTCCAAAGTTATTCCAATAAACTTTCCAACTTTAATAATATTAATAATAATAATAATACCAACAATGGCAGTTCAACCACTCCAAATATTAGCAGCTCAAGCAGCGCAAACACCTAAAATATTAGCGGCTTAAGTACATTAGCTGCGAAATATTTAAGGGAGTTATCTTCTTCTCCATTACCTTAAAACATCTCCCCTTAACCTCAGTAATCTAGTTCAAATACCTCGAATATTCCTCAAATATTCTCCATGAAACTAAACCAAATCAACAACAACTTGAATACACCTTCAAGTTCAAACTCTCCAATGCTTCCTCCAACAAAGCAATTCATTGTCTAAAAGGAATTCAAAAGTATCTATAATCAGCCCAGCAATACTTTTACAAGCAATTACACTCCACTCAACGGGACTCCAATCAGCAGTAACTCCACACCAATAAGCAGCAATACCCCTTTAGAAACCTTTTCTTCTTTGCTCAATAAGAACTATCTTGGAACGCAAGAAACGAATAAATATTCTTCAGTGAACACGCCAATAAATCAGGGAATATCCAACAACCCAGTAAATGGTGGTAATTTTTGCAAGACAATAACTTCTATGGGCTATTGGTCTACTTCTACTAATCCAAGCTCCTTTTTGCGAAAGAACTAACAGTGAAGAATCATAGTATTTTTTAATTTCCGAATGCAATACTAACATACCTGCTCATTTTAACTTGTAAATGTATTTTTTTTCATTTGTACGATTAATTGAAATACGCATTATTTTAGTTACATTTGAGTTTAAAATATTATGATTTCGTTAATTATTTTGTTGAGAAATTAACTCATATTTCATTATTAATAGTTTTTCTAAGTAAATTTCAATTTTAATTAATTTTTTTTTACCTTTTTTTTGCAATATCTTTACTCCACTCAGAGTTATTTACATTTAGAATCACATTTACTTGATAGAAATCATTTTTTTTTTAGGACATTTTTCATCCTTTTTTTTAGTGTAATTTGTTTGTTGTATTGTATTTGTTGATGGAAATTTTTTTCTTTTCTCTCATTTTGCTTTTTATGCATATTAATTCATCTTTTCTTTTCTTTCTATCTTTTCTTTTTAAATTATTATCTCTTTTTAGTTGTTTTGACTATGATGAAATATTACGATAATTGTTTTCTTATTAATAAGGTTAATTTCTTCTTGTGTAGGTTATTTTTGATCGATCTTGACATGTGCACAGACGAACATATATGTTGTTTTTAGTGTTTCTGATGTTGTTTAGGCTTTCAAGTTTAACATTATTCATATTACTTTTTGGGCATATGGATAATTCTGAAAGCACCATCAGATCAAAGTAGATTTACAAGTTAGAGAGCTCGGCAGCAATGAAAAATGACAAAAACTACTGGCATTGAAGTACTTTCATACCCACATCATTCTAAGAATTTAAAAGTTGTATTGCTGGTTCTCTCGTAAGTCATCTTCCTTTTTCCCCCTCTAATTTTTAAAATTTGTGTTAATACATTTTTGAATTATTTCAAAATACTCTATCCCCCCGCTAATTAATTACTATATTCATTTTATCATGAAGACTTGAAGAATCTCTAAGATTATTGAGATAATAATAAGAGTTAGGAAATTTAATTAAAATTCAAATACAAAATATGCAAAAGAAGATAATTTAGTTTAATTGTTTTCATCTGTTTTTTTCTATTTATTTTTTTCAAATCTTAAAAATGCATTGGATGTAAACAGCTCAATTTTTTAATCAGCAATTTAAATTCAAGTTCCAATCAATTTATAATGATAAAATATTAAATATTTTTTACCTTTGATAATTTGTTTAATTTTTCTTTAGAGATGTTCATACAATTTTATTTATTTATTTCTAAAAGCAAAATGTTTTTATTTTTGTCAAAAAAAGCATTTGATTCCAATCTATTAGTGTAAAGTATGACTTGGGGTTGGGGTTGGGGTT
>Ga0302271_10001649_pt1 | contig 21217 bp, 7 predicted proteins | sample III_Bog_N1_1_FD_198767 | JGI IMG/M metagenome (GOLD analysis project Ga0302271, IMG submission 198767) | Peat permafrost microbial communities from Stordalen Mire near Abisko, Sweden - III_Bog_N1_1 | ecosystem: Environmental > Terrestrial > Soil > Wetlands > Peat | place: Sweden: Abisko... | reverse complement strand
CCGATACCCCAACCCCAACCCCAACCCCAACCCCAACCCCAACCCCAACCCCAACCCCAACCCCAACCCCAACCCCTCCTTGGTTTTTATCTTTTTTTTTCTCAAAATTTTTATAAATAATTATTATTTTTGTTTATTCAAGTCAATTTAATATATAGAACAAAGCTTAATTTTCCTAAATTGTGAGATATTATTATCTTATTGCAAATTCTTTCTAATAATTCATGATTTAATTGATCATTTAATTATTAAAAAGATAGTTTTTCATTTTATTTTTGGAGTGCATAAGTACTCTTTTGACTTAGAGGAACATTCTCTTGATCTAAAAGGTGAAATTAGTGTTTTAAGTTCTTGCTGTTGTTGTTGTTGTTGATACAAATGCAGACATAATTCCTTAGTAATAGATTTGTTGGTATGTATTAATTATTTCTCTAGATTTTTAATTGTGTTTTTTTCTGCATAATGTGAATGCTTAAAAAATATCTATTCAATTCTGCTTGTGTGGGCAAATCTAAACCATTTTTTAGTTGTTCTTGTTGTTGTTCTTCTTCTTTTTAAAATAAGACTAACTCGCAAATGTCTATTTTACTTGTTCTCGCAACTTCTAATTTAGTCTTTTCTATTCTATTCCTTCCCCAATTATGTAAAAGATAGTAATAATCAAAATTGATCGGATATTACTTGGGGAATTTTGAGAGATTATTGATAAGGTTTGGTGATCAAATCAGAGAGGACTAGCAGCCCTCAACATCAAACTAAATTTAATTAAAAAAAAGAAAATTAAAATATAAAATTGGTTAAAATAAGCACATAAATCTCTAATAAAAATGTCAATCAATAATAATTCTGTTCCAGTTGTCAAAGAAGAAAAAGAAGGACTCAATGGATAATCTAATTAATCCAAGAAAAACAATGCTCTTCCCGATGATGAACATGCATAATTGCTTTCACGGAAGAATTCCCATGCAATCGGGGAAGAATCTGCAAGTGAGCGTCTTGAAGATTACCAAATGCTGTTGAACAATTCTCAAGGGAGCATTTACGATCCCAATGTCATCAAATCGAGCGATCACCATGAAGGCGAAAAGCTAAATCCTAAGACAATATGGTAGAAATTCATGGTTATTTTTAGAAACCATTAACAAAAATGCCGAGAGAGAAGAGAAAAGAAGAAATAAGAAATCATAAAATTATCTCAGAAATCAAACGTTAGTCTCTTAGTAAGATTCTCAGTGTAAAGCACTCTTGCTTGGCTGATGTGGAGATAAAAGAAAACTTACATTGAAAGAAAGAAATTAGCTTAGAGAGATCTTAAATTAGCTTAGAAAATGAAAAAAGAGCTTGAAACAGATGGATTCTGCTACTTGAACCCAGCAGTTGAGGGATAAAGACTAATCCTAAAAGGGCGAATCGACCCTAAAATAATCTAGAGCGCATCTAGCAATAAATCATGGAATATCACTGTAAAAGACGAGAAGAGTTCTAGATAAATAGTGATCTAAACTGAACAAGATAATTTCGAGGATAGCTGTCCAGTAGTACCTCTTCAATCCTCCAAGAACATTCTGACTTCTGCAATTGCTTCTACTGCATATTTCCTTTCATCGAATCTTCTGAAATTCAAGCTCAAAACTGATAACAAATTATCTCTTTCGAATTCGTTTTATTTCCTTGGAATTAAAACACACACAAAAGATCTCCTCAAAGTGAGTAACATAATGAAATCTCTTGATATTTTGAGACATCAAATCGATAAAAGAGTTATGATCGCATGTGCAATTGGCTGCACATTAGCTTATGCTTTCTTTGCAGTGAAATCAGCTAAAACTGTGCATGCTCTCATACATAAGAATAAAGAATAAATGGAAAAGACAGCCAAAAGTCTTTTAGAACAGATTTGAATAAGATTTTTCAAATTTTAATCACTTTTTACAAAATTACCATAAATATACTTTGCATTCTGTGTTGTATTTACCAACTTTATGAACATTCTTTCAATAAAATAACGTAATTTCTAATTCATTTGTTCGAAATCATTTTTAAAACAAAATAAACACACGATCTTCTTGCATGTATTTGTTGCTTTTAACTCCTAAAATTTTAGTAATATGGTGTTTTCAGCATTTTTAGATTTTCTCTGATTGAAAGAAAGATGTAATTTTATTGAACAGATAAGCTAGCTATTCATAACAAAACTAATAATCATTTGCTTTATTCTTTGGGCAACCTAAACCATTATTTCATTGTCTTTTCTCTTCCTTCAACCATCCAACGCATTTCTTTGAAGCTAACTCCATTTTACAAGACTCAAAATGAAAAAAAATATAAATAAAATAGGGTTAAATTGTTTTATTGAGTGTGCAAAGCAAACTTGAAGTCTTGCAGTTTTGTAGTAAGCTGAAAGTTGTCCAGTTGTTGACTGATAATTATAATTAATATATTAAAATAGACAAAAAATAAAGAATATGCGAGAAATCAGAAGAATTTAGAAGATAAGAACAAGATTAATTTGAAATAGTAAAGATAAATCAAGTTGTTTTGTGATAAACTTCACATGATTAATTACGTTCAGACTCTATCAGCCAATTACTTGGTAATTTTTCTTGATTTACATTGACGTTGCTTTTAAATTATGATGAGAGAGGCCCAAGTTGAAAAAGAAAATAATTTAAACAAATAAAAGAAACAACAACAACAACAGCTTAAAAGGAATACAAAATACAATAACAATCTAGAATAAAATGGGCAATCATCACACTCATTATCATGGAGAATCGGCAGAAAAATTAAATTAACAAAATCAATAGATTCCAGCCTTGCAAGATGATCTGAAGAATCTTACACAAGCCTATTCAACAACAACAACAACAACAACTGCCAATGCAGCACCGATACCTGCACAATCCTAGGATGCTTCTGCTACTGCTGAGTAATAAAAAAACAATCTTCTTAAGTAAAGTAACAGTGATCTTTAAGAACAACTTCAGAAAGTCCTGTAGCAAATTAACTTGGAAAAATAGTAGTTATTTTAGCTGCAACAATTCTAAAGATAACTCTAATTGAAACAAGCAGCAGATTAATAACCAAACGCTCCTTAAACTTGTTCAGTCTAATAATCTACTGAGTAATAACCAGCAATCCCAATTATGTCTCAATCAAACAACCAAACTGTGTCAGCTTGCAATCATGAGAAAGTTACTTGCTCTTATTGTAGATTTAAACAACATTTTCATGATCGTCATAACTACTAAGGTACAGGAATTAACAACAACAATAATAATAACACCAATAACAATGGATTCTGCTAAGGTTAATCATTTTGCAGTGATCCTTCCAGGAAACATTACTACATGGGTTCTTTCTTAATCATAACGGGTCTTGGTTTTTTCATGACCTACAGAATGATGAAAGGATGCTGCAGGATAATGCGTTAATATAAAGATTAGCCAGGAACTTGTTTCAATTGGAGAAAGTAATGATTTACAAGAGTAGGGAAGGAACAAATTCACTGAAGGACAATGTCCATTTACCAATTCTTAACTAAATATGTGTTCTATGTTCATCAAATTTTGTGGTATTTTCTAATAAATCTAAAATATTAAAATATTGACTCTTCAAATAAAATAATATTCTAAATCAAAACAATTTGAATAATTATCTAAAATGTTAAAAGTTAACTTTCTTATGATTTATTATTATCTTTTTATGCTGTTGAAGTCTGAAACATCTTTAATAGAATCCATTTACCTCTGAAAATCATGAATCTACAACTTTTCATTGGCTTCTGGGAGGAAGGAACCCAATGAGGATAACTTTCAATTTTATGGAAAACACAAGTCCCTAAAAATATTATTTTTTCGTTTTGTATCTTCTTTATCCAATTAGAAACAGAGCATTATTTCAACAACAAAAATGAAATATCATTCCAACTCACAACAAAAGTTCATAAGAAAAATAATATGCCTTGTGATTTAAAGGAGGAGAAGGAATTTTTGTTAGAATTGTATTGGTTTTTGAGGGTTCAAAACTTTGTTGTAGAAGCTGTATGTGCTGTTTTAGTAAAAATTAATTATCAAAATGAAGGTACAAATCCCTTTGAATGATTTGGATATCTGTTGGATAATCTCCTTGAAAGATTGGAAAATCAACTATTAAAAGAGTCTTGGTAGCAATAATCGAGATAGAAATAGGCTGGGATGGAACTAAAACTAAAATTATCAGAAATTGAAAGCAAAAAATCTATCAAAAAGAAGCAATCAAAGTGTTAAAAGATTGATTAAGTGTTAGTGTTTAGAAACAGAAAGCTTCGGAATCAATTAATCAGACAAGTCAATACAGCAAACACACATATTCTCACACTCATCATGGATACTTCAGTGGAGTACATTCATTCTTTCATACTTTTCCTTGCATGCCATCCATTCGCATTCTACCAATTGCTAATCTAAAACTATTTACTAAACAGAAAGAAATACATAGCAGCAGATATCTTGAGAAAAAGAAAGAAAGATGTTGAAAGAATCTAGCACAAAGTTCAAACCAGAATCTAGCGTATGAAAGAAAGAAAAGCTAGACCTACGATTGAGCATCTCACACCAGAGTTCTTAACATAGAACTATCGTGCATAACAGACGGCTTATTCTACTTTCAAAAAGAGAGTAATTCAAGAATTAGATGATATTCAATCTTAATTTGTAAATGTCAACTCTTTTGCTATTTGTTAGTCACTGAAGGTAGTGAGAGACAAGTCAGATGTTAAGAAAGATAGAGTTATCGTCGTTGTACGCATCAGAGGGTAACTTATATATAATTATTAACAGCAAACTAATCATTAAGTTTTAACCTAAACAGTGTGAAGGACATTTCTGAGCAGTAGACTAAGATTCTGCGTTAATTCCGCTTGCCAACAATCAACAGTGTGAACTTCATCAAGCTGACAAACTAAAACATCACCAGAATCAAGCGAGTTGAGAATTACATAACATATGGGTATCCTTCGAGAAAAGTTGTCTCTGAGCTTATCTACAAGAGATGCCATGCGAAAATCAACGGAAAGAGAGTGCATATCGATAACAACAAGAAAGTAGAAGATAACCTTGGATCACTTGGAATTATCTGTTTAGAAGATCTTGTCAATGAGATCTACGGATTAGGCTAGAATTTCGATGCTGTCTCCAAGTTCGTCTGGTAAGAAAAATATAGATAAAAACAAGTTGAATTGAGGGAGACATTGATGGATTGCAAGATTTGAAAATTGAAAAAAGTAGATCCAGAATATTTGATTGAATTGTGATTTCTTTGTATTTTAGGTCATTCAAGCTAACAACTAAAGCAGATGGTTGGGATTAGAAGAAGATCACTAAACCATTCAACAACGGTGGTGAGTGGGGCAACAGAGAAGAAAAGATCAATGATCTCGTCCTCAAGATGATCTGAATGATTGATTTAATATTGTGTACTATTTTTATTTGTATTTTCATATCATTTTTTGATATTGTGGAAGTCTTTAAACAGAACAATTTCCCCAATGTATCGAAAACACTCAAATACTAATAAGATTCTTTGCTTGCGTTTTCTTGGTTGGTTTAATTTTATTAAAAAATAAATTTTGGATTTAATTGTTTGGTATTCTCTAACTATTGGAAAGAAATGTGGGGGGGATTCTTGGTGATTTCAATGGATTTCTTTTAATTGGAAACGACTAAACGGGGAGAGTGCTCCTTGAATATTGCTATTATCCTACAATTAACACAAATTAAGATATTTTGTTAAGCTTTAAAAGCATAAATTATTTTTTAATTTGTTAAATGTGATAAAACTTGGGATTATTTTTTATATATTTGGGATCCTTGGTCTAATAGCACATTTATGTATTCAATTAATTAGTGTGATAAAGTACTAACTTTTATCGATTAATTTTCTATCCTCATTCTGTCAAACATTCTTAAGTTTCCTAAATTTAATATCATTCCTTTTCTTGTTAAAAATGAAACAATTTGTAATATCTTGATAGGCCAAATTGGATGCTGAAAATGAAAAAGATAATGTGAACATCATATGCTTCGATGAATCTTGTTTTTTTTTATATCAAGGGCCTTAGTTGTACGGTCCTACAGTAAAGGAAGAATATACCTATTTGTTCGAGGGGGGAAATATGTTTAAAGGTAGAAGGAATAACGATTCAATTACAAATAAGAAAGATTGCAGAAATTATTTGATACCAAAATGGCAAGAAAGCAAGATGGATTGTAGGCGAAAAGTTTAGTTTTAGAGAAAAAGATCATTGAAATAATGAACAGTAACAATATTAACCTAATTGATTATTGGAAATGTATTGTGCATGTTTGCTAAGCTTTTAACAAGAAAGTAACTGAAGAACTATTTAAAATAGACAATATGTGCAAATTAACTAAAAGAGTGAAACATTTTCAAAAATAATGCATAGAAAAGTTAAAAAAGAGAGATCAAGGAACTGGAGCTGGGGCTCTTGCACATTAGAAAAAAACTTGAATAACAGCAAAAAGGAAACAATATTTCTTTTAATTTGTAAAACAATCACTAGAATTAACTACTAAATATCCCTTTTGAGAGATGGCTTTGTTGGGTAAAACATTAAAGGGTCGGAGTACTCGTCCAGGTGGAATACCATAAAAGCGTAATATCAAATGGAGACAGCTAGCCAAGAACTAAGAGGAATTCGATCAGCTTAAGTAACTCTCGAAAATGAAAAAAGAAGGGTTGAAGGCAAGGATAAAAGATGAGTAGAAGGTAGTTGTGTTCAACAAGAAGAAACTTGTGACTTACTGGAGGAAAATTATGAGAATAGCTAAGACCGAGTAGTTAAAGAATGAAATCGATATCTACAGCTAGAATAACTAACGAGAGTTGGATTCAAAAGAAGCATTTATCTAGATGCTCGATAAGAACCTCGATGAAGCTGAAGATTAATTTCAAATCGCTCTAAGAAATCATCTCATTCATATTGAAAATCTACTCTAACTTTAAGATGCCCGTATGAGAGGATTATCGGAAGAATTCAACAGAGACATCAGCATTTTAGAATCAGAGTTTGATCTCGAACGAGAAGATATGATCAAGACACATAAAACACAAGTACAAACATATATTCATAGATTTATATATAACATAACTGTCTCTTTCTCTCGTTCTTTTGATAGTTGGAATTTCTTTTTTTTCCAAGAAATTATTTTTAAGTTTTCTTGCTAATAATGAATGGTAATGGTACTTCTATTGAAAATACAAAGCTGAAAGAACTTGAAGACATGATTGAGACTGTGAAAGAGGAAGACAAAAAGAAAACGGAGGAAGCTTAGAATGAATTCTCTCAATTCAAAGAAGAAACGAAGAATAAGAATTTAGAAGAAACGAATGTGATGAAGATCATCCTTGAAACGAAGCAGACAAAGTATTACACGGAGTTGGAGTAAATGAACTCGAAGTTTTAGAGTGATACCAGTAATAAAGTCAAAGACCATTAGTATTACCATGGGCATAATAAAACGAGAAAGCAAGAAATTGACAGATACTTGAGGACAATTTCTTCTAAAAAAGCTAAAATCGATCTAATGAAACTGAAGATTTTGTAGCACTGCAAGGAGTTCAATGCTAGGAATGCAGCGCTGAAGAAGGAAAAAGAAAACATTTCACGAAATTACCATGAACTCAAGTTGAAAATGTAGAAGTTCAGAGAAGAAGAATCGAGAAGGCTGAAAGAACTGGCGAATAACTCCAGAAATGCTGTGCTGAAACTACGAGAATACTAATCTCTTGGAGAGAAAATACTTAAAACAGCTGAACTGTGTAAGGAATACAAATAATTTTAGTATTTGAGAATAAAAAATACAGAGAATTATTGTCAGAAAATACCCATTTCTGGATATTTTTTTAATTATTTTCTTCAATGGATTGATACTTACATTTCTTCTAAAAACTTCAGGCCGAAGACTAGAGACAGAAAAAGAGAAAGTTCTTCCATTCTACGAATCTTCCGTGGACGAGAACGAAATCCCTGAATAGCTCAAGAAAGACTTCGAGAATCTGAAGAAAGAAGATGCTGAGGAATATGCTTATCTGAACAATTTCTACAAGCGATTCAACAAAGTGCTTCTCGACAAGTTAGCTATTGAAAAGCAGAAAGAGAATTTGCAAAGAGACAATAAACTGCTTAAGTCTCTTCTCAAACAATATCTAGATGGAATCTCACTCAACGATGATGTAACTACAATCTTTTTAAAAGAATTTTCATTAATAAGTTTGGGATAAATCAAAGTTAGAAACAGTTAGTTTAAGGGGGAAAAGCAACTTCCCCCAAAACTTTTTACACATAGACGTTAACTTAACATAATGATTTTAACAACAACAGGTACTTAAGAACGAAAAGAATCCTCTTCTAGTTGTCAACCACAAGTTCAATTTAGGAAGGAACCCAGCAGAAAATATCGAAAACAAGACAGTCATCGAGGGAGCATTCGAGGTTAGAAATATCACCTATCAAATGCAAGGGTAGAATCCAGGATATTTCTGAAGAAATTTCTTAAGGTGAATATCCACAAAGCAAAACCTTTATCACTCAAGATCATCTTACAAATCAACACCAAACATAAATCAAAAGAGTGTTATTACTGTTTTTATTATGTTTTATTTTCAGACAAGGAATACAAATTACATTAAGATCTTGAAAGCTATCCAAAATTTAAAGAATTCTCTAATTTAATTTTTAAATATTTCATGAAAGAAAAATTATTCTGTGGAAGAAAAAAACAAAAACAAGAGAAGACACTAAAATGTTATTATTATTATTACTATTATTAACATCTTTTTAGAAAAATACATGAAAACGCATTCACTTGATTTCTACTTGGGAGATGAAAAATAATTGAATAATTTAGCTGTATTTACATAGTGAACGTTGAATAATTGTTAATATATTTATCTTGGGAAAGAAAAAGAAGGAAAAAATAAAATAAAAAAGCTTAATTGAAATCAATAGAAAACTAAAAGGAACCTCTTCCCCATTTCCTAGCTAATCAGTTAATAAGTGGTTCTGAAAAACATAATTAAATTAAGAAATTTCAAAGGAACTAGATATTTAAAAGCTGCTTTCACCCTAGCATATTTCAATACCAAACGGTCAGTTTTTAAAGCTCCAGCAAGTCGCTTCTGCTCTATCTCAGCTTCTCTGATAGTTGCGAAGATGCTTGCACTCCTCGCTCATGCTGAGGGTGATTGAAGATTTTAGAACCTTTGATTTTTAGATACCTTCCTGAAAAGGATATTTATGTTGAGAGATTAATCATCCATTTTTAGTGATGATTTAACTATCGAAAACAAAGAAAGAGCTTAATACTGTGCATTCCATATTATCTTGCCATCTAGAAAGAATTTAAAACTGTTTTATTATATGTTATTCTCTCTCTCTCTCTCTCACAAGCAAACAATAGAGATAAAAAGAGATAAAAAACAAGAAAGATACTTATCATATTAAATAAGTATCTCTTCAAATAAATTTAAATTTCATAAATTTCAAATCAACTCAAAAAAAGTAATTAGCGCGGGGAGACTTAGCTGCAAATTCAAAGCGCATGAGTTGAGGAGGGTAAATTAAATTAAAAACATTAAAAAATAATTTGTTGGGGGAGAGATAGAGAGTGGGATTAAACTTATTAATTAGATACAAAAAAAGGATATTTATTCCAAATAACTACTTGAGAAAAGCAGCCTTTTTAAAATGCGGGAAATATTTGGGAAAATAGAAAAGGGGATTAACAAAATTCAAGAGAAAAATGTATTTTTTAAAGCAAATCTGCATATCTTTGATATAAACTATTTAATGTATATCCTTTTGAGGATATACGAATTGTACAATATTATTAATATTTTTCTTCTTTTTATTCTGGTTTCATGTATTTCCTTCTTTTAGCGATCTAAACTAAACATAAACTGCAGGAGGATTTATTTTGCCATTGGCTGAAGCTATGAAGTGAACGAAAATGCAAAAATAGATAAAAAGATATTAAAACTAGTTCTAAAAAAGAGGAAGATAGAGATAATATGCTTGATTTTCAAAAGGCAGCTGATAATGATGATGTTGAATATGATCATATGATAAAGTGGAGTGTTTTAATAGTGAAAAAAACCTATTCGTTCTTCAATCAACGATTGTTTAAGGTACTATTGACTTTAGTCTTCCATTTCGCACGATCAGATCATGTCCTTCTTCTTTTTAACCAAGTATATTATCTGCTTTGAACTTCTTCAGTTTTATTTGTTGACTATTATTGCAAAAAACAAACAAACATTTCAATGAATTGCTATTATATTTGCTAAAATATTTACGGAGATCTTCAACGTATGCTTTGATAAAAGGGAATTTCTAATAAGCAACGTTTCCTGGAGCTGCCTTTGTAGGATTGAATAGGAGTTAGTGATATTTCTCAAGATACTACTAAAAGTTCTTGTTGTCAACTTAAGCAGATCCAGTTTTAAATTCTAAATCGATTTCGATATTCCCTAGATTTGCGCCATTTGCAATGCTATCTTTAGCAAGTATGGAGGCGACTTTAGCAGCGTTGCTTTTGGCTTCATTGGAGTACTAAAAAAAAGAAGAAGAATTATGATCCTGTTAATTTTTTTTTGTTTTTTAAAAAATAATTACGCCTGCTTCTGCTTGAAGTTTGTTCATGTCAACATTGGGGAGAGCTGAGTAGACTTGTTGATCGAAGAGTTCAAAGGTGATTGGAGAGGTACTGAAACCAGTAGTTTCGATTTCTTGAAGGTACTTTTTGTAATTCGCTTCGGAATCTTCTTTGATATCAGTATGATGGTAGTAAAAGAATTTGGAGGGGTATGTTTGATGCACATCACGAGCGCCAGTAATCTACTGATCGATTGCCAAGTTAGTGATACGAGCACTATCAAGGTGGAAGAAGTAAAAGCCCCAATTCATTTAGTCTTCAGTGACAGAGGACGAATTTTTCAAGGCGTTGTATTGATAACTGGAGATGTTCATTTTCTCAGAAATGATCTTGATTTTATTCTTTTCCTATTCTGAAACGACTTAGTTACCAGGGAGTAATAAACTCTTCTAGCTCTATTGATATTTAGCAAAGAGCTCTTGGATCTGATCTTGAAGGTCAAGGCTCTTACTGTTTTTCAAAGGCAATCGATGGTTAGGAAAAAGTATTTTACAAATTATTTTGGAGCTTGTGAATGAAAAATTTCTATTATTATTACAGGGTAGTAGAGGCCTTTCCGAGGAGCAACAGAATGTGATTAACGCTCAGATTCTTCACTAAGTAGGACTTGACAAGTAAATAATCCTTGAGCTCTTAGACTGTGAAATCCTATTTGGTATTTGCAAAATACAATTAGCACATCAACATTTGAAGTAGATTATGTTAACAAAAAATCTTCTCTAAGGCTTATTATGCAATACATTAGCAGCGATGTGTTCTTTCAGGTTGAGGTAGTATCTATGAGCTAAGAATTTGTAGTCATGTTGGAACTGAAAAATAAACAAAAGGTTTTTATTTTGTTCAAAAAATAGTCCATATTTTAAAAATAGGATGAGTGTCAACTTTTTGGAACTGCTCCTATTGGTGAGTTTTAATAATTATGATTTTACTATGAATGAAGATGGAGATTCGATTTTCAAAGTTCCATTGACGTACTCATCGATTTGATGGAGATTATTGAATGTTGGTTGAACTGATGCGAGTTTGAAGAGTTCAGTCTTTGGCTTTTCCTAATTCTGTTGTTCCATTTTCTAATACCTGATTATCTTAAATATTCCTATAAGTTGGCTTATCGCTCTCTCTCTATTTATTTTTTCTTCTTCTTTATATTTATTATATCATATTCCATCCCCCTCCACTTTTATCTCAATCAAATTTATACTTCATTCACTTGTAAAAATAAACTCAACTTCCCTCTCTTACATTTAACTATTGTTTATTTGAATTGAACACGTATGTGGACCGATAGAGGTACAAATTCACAAAAATAATTAGAAATTTACTTTCACAAGATTTGTTTTCTTAGAATTTTCAGAATAATTGATTATTTTTTAGAAATATCTTTCCAGAAACTAACCAACAATAAAATATTACAAATCTTGGAATCACTCGCTCTCTTTCTCTCATAAATAAATTGTATTTTCCTCTTGGCATTGAAGTGTCCTTATTCTGTACATGCAATTCTGAGAGAGAAAGTTATTCTAAAATTTCTTTCAATCATTTCTTTTAAATATTTGCAGAATCCAGTTACCTTTGTAAATCTTTTAACTGAATTTATGCTTGATTATAGCGATCTAAGAATGAATCACGTTCTTTTTAAATCTCAGCTAGTGATTACAATGCATCTGTTAATTTCATTTTTAGTTCCTCGGTATTATTTTGATCATTCGCAAAATTATTGTTAGCATTTGAAGAAAAGCGACTATTTGGAGGTAGATTGTTGTTGAATGCAGACGAATTAGAATCGTTTAGTCTAGAAAAGTTTGCTCTACTTTTATACTAAAATTTATATTTTGAAACTTCACTACTGCTAACAGCTGATCTCAATGTTCTTTTTTCTTTTTCAGAGCCATAAATTTTTGGTTATTGCTATTATCCCTTTGAAGAAGAATTATCATTCTGATGATGGTTATCTGCAGTGAAATCTAGATTTCTTTTGATTGTCTCTTCAGGCTCATTGTCTTCATCTCTATTATTAATTTGATTCAAATTTTCTTTATTTTTGTTCTGCTTTTCTGTTTAGAATGTTTTAGGTGCTACAACATTTCCTCCATTCTAATCAGACGCCAGCATGTTAGGTTGCATTCTAATGGATACATACTCCCCGATCGTAGATGCATCTCCATTATTATTGTTGTTATTTTTAAGTATTTATGGTTTCTTGAAATAAATCTCAAATGGTTTTTAGAATTCATTCCAAGTTGTTCTACCAGCTAGATATAAATCGCAGTGCTTCACAAAAAGATCGGCGAACTCATTTTCGTTGAAGAGATTCCCGAAAAGATCCTCTGTTCCATCTAGATTCTTCTCCAATAGTCGTTAAGACATTTCTTATGCTCCTGCACTGAATTTGTCAAATTCAACATGGAAATATTATAATAAACTCCTTTCCATGTCTTGTGGCTTGCAGAGCCCTTCTAGCAAAGAGCTTTTTACTTGTTGAATATGCTTCAGAGCAGCGTTGATTTTGACAACAGGGTTTTCATCGATTAATTATTAGTTATTTTAACTGTTTTGGACTTTATCATTATGTTAGCTGTCATTTTCTGTTTTATCAGGACCTCCACCCGTGCGAGTCTCTCCAAAATCTTTGGTATTCTCATGGTTCTTTTGTTTCTAGTCAGTAGGATGCACATGTGAGTCAAATTCGTTCAAGCCTTCTTCCTTTACTTCTCTATTTCAAAAGCAAAAAAGAATATTTAACAAACAATAAAAGCCAAATCGGAGACAATCTTCAGCTGACCCTTTATTCCTTTGCCTTTTCTTGCTTTTTCATCTTTTCGCCCCTCCCTCTCCTTCCTATCTTGTCTCATAAATTTATCTTACGAAAGGCCTAATTACTTTCGTTCATTTTTGAGTTTGCTTTCGTGTTCCATTTTACGGATCTATGATTGTTCTTGTCTTCTCTGCAAGATCTCATCAATAGAAGATAGATAATCGGTCTTGAAATAGTTAAAAGATGTTGGGAAGGCAACATTCTGGTACACTAGATTCTAGTATGTATCTACGAACTAACTTTGCGGCAACCATTTAGCCCACACGTAGATACATTCCAGAACTAATCTAAAGAAGCTATTCCCAACAACTTATAGATCTTAAGCACCTCCACTAGATAAAGCAGCACCTACAAAATACTCTTTACCCCTATCCATCTTTTAGTTTACCATCTGAAAATGTGCTATCTAACTCATTATCGGCAAGACTTTTTCACCGATTTAGTCCATAAATTCTTGGACAAATAATTCAAAACATTCTTTAGCCAGGCGTAAAGCGTTCAGCTGCGTCATAGGAGTTTCACGCTATTTTTCAACGATTATTCGCTGAACAGTCTCCACGACAACTGAAATGGTGTGCTGATTTTTCTCAGCAATCAATTTTTTGTATGATTTGGTGCCTTCTTTGTAATGCTCGCTATCAGATAAGATCTGAGATAATTTCTTAAATTCCTCATTGCTCACTGCTTGCGTTTATGGTTGTTGTAAGTGTTGCATGATTCTTAAGTAAGCACAAACAAATTAACTTGCTTTTTTTGAAAAGATTCAAAACAAATAATACTATTAAATAATTTTATTCAATCTAAATAAACTAACTTTTTGCGATTTAGTTTTTGTTCCCCAAAAATTTCCCAAAAAATCAATTGATTTCTCTGATTTTGATTGATAAACTCTTTAATCTTTGGAATTCAAGAGATTATTTTGGATAATTAAAGAATCCCAAGGACCACCAATTATTCTTCTCTCTCTTTCTTTCCTTCCTCAGCAGACTGTGAATCAAATAATCTCATTCTCTGATTCGTTTGATTTCTTATCAAAATAGGAAAATACTATGATTATTGAAATCTATGAAGGGCAAAATTCAGCTAGAAATATTTCCAAGAAGTAATAATATTGTTTTTTCTAAAAAACAAAGATATTTCCTTGCTAAAAAAACGGGAAAAAAAACATTGGAAAATAATTAGATTCAAATAATTCCTAAAAAAATACTAATAAATAGCAAGATTGAATGCTTTTTTTTGCAATTATTTTCAAAAGTATAATATTTTCCCAAAACTGACTTAGCAGGCAACTAACTAAATGAAATGATAAACATCAAATATTAACATTCCAAGCAAGTAAAAACACAAGAAACAATTAATAACTTATTTTGAACATCTTGAGATAAACTTTATTTCAGTTTGCACATCTCATATTAGTCAATGAAAGATTTTATATAAAGGTCGTTTCACACCTTTCTTTTCTTTACTTTAAGTCAGCTCTTTTCAATGAGAGAAAATGTACTGTTTTTTTAATAAAACCCAAGCAGAATTCAGTTCAAATTGTTTTGTTTTTTTTAATATTTAGCATGCTAAATAACTAATAAATACATGAGAAGTCGTAGAAATAATTTATTCCATAAAATGAAAAACTTTGATATTCTGGGGAAATAAAAGTGATACTTCTTGTCAAATCATTCCCCATATCAAAATGCATTTCCTCAATAAGCTGATTAATTCTCGACCACTGAATGTTGTTCCAATGGTTTGTTTTGTCATTTGAATGAAAATAATAATGAAGATGCCTTGAAATAAAAATAAGAATGCAGAGTTGAGTAATTTACATTGATTTTTTCTAAAATATAAACTTTTAATAGTCTCTTTGACTTTCTAAAGTGGTACTCATCTAAAAAATGAAATTCTTGGTAAAAATAAAATCAAGAATTGAAGGACACAGAGGCAATCCCCATTTGAAAAGTTCATTAACTTGATGAGAATATCTTCAAGAGATGGTTAGGATTGCGTACACAAACAAATCGTCTGATGAGTAAAAGAGAGTCCGCTTTATGTGAGAGATAAATCTGCAAAAACATCTTTAATGAAAAAAAAAATCCTAAAATGACATAAAGAAAAGAATTGAATTTACTTTTTTATTTGCTATACAGTGGATAAAGATACACCCTAATTAATAAAAAGCGAGTCTTTTTACAATTGTATTGAGTACAGTATTCTTTAAAAAGGGGAAAACTCTTGATTTAAAGTAAAATCACGCTATTATTTCTAATAAAACACAATATGAAAGACCTGCAAAAAAAGAAATCAAAGATTGAAAGTGAAAGAGCTGTCAAAAATTGTGATATTTATCAAGTGGGTGATTTGAATTCTTTACAATTAACATGTGTTAAATTAGCGAAAAGTGATAGCACAATGATGAGAAGAGGAGTATCTAACCCAAGGTATGTCTTCTTGCATGTCAGTTTTTAGTGGAGTATTTTGAAATGGCATATTTTCTAGGAAGACATAAGGATCAACGATTCTCGAAAATGAGACTGGAAAAATGGTAATAGTAAAGCATTTCTAGATATCATACATAAGTTGGGTTTAAAACAGGAGGAGAAACTGAAGACCCTCAAGCAGGCTATGGAAAAACAAAAAGATCAAAGAGAGGATAAGTAAGTTCTTAACCATATCAGCAAATATTTTAGATATCTTGATATTTTATAATAGTATGAGAACCAGTGGATCCAGATGGAAGGCTGCTGCGACTAACATGCCACTCAAAAGTACACAAAACATCATCATCAAAATTATATTATAAAATCTGATTTTGCCTCTAGATTATGCTGCAAAGGTGATAGACAAAAAGACTTAGCCTGGTTCTTCTCAGGGAAGTTCTTCAGCTAGATCTTCAATCTTGAAAAGTGATACTAAACAGCCATCTTAGATTCAATTAATGAAGACATTACCTCTCTCAAGTATAAACTCATATCATTTTTATATTGGTTTCAATTATTGTTTGATTTTAAGGGCCAAACTCCTCAAGATAATCTGCTACAAGAAATGGAAAAGAAAATAAAATATCTCTTAACAACTCCCTTTGGAAAACATAAGAATAAACATAACCTTAATCAGATAAACCACCATCTTCTTCGTCTTCATCTTCTTTAGTCTCGAGCAGAAAATCTATTGAGATTTCAGCAGGAAGACCACCAAGTGGTTCATTCTCATTAAGACCTGGAAGTGTTAAATCCTAAACTAGTTCAATCAAATAAAAAGTTAACACTGAAAATAGCAGTTTAGATATGAGTAGTTCATAAAGAGATGAAGATGAAGAAATATTTTAAAAGGATTCTTCTCAAAAGATTAGAAAACCTATGGTCTAAACGAAGCTCAACGAACTAATGACACCTTCCAAAAAATAAAATACAAAGGAATAAGTCATTTAGCATTAAGGAGAGACATCTGTTGAATCAAATATCCTAAAACATTTGGCGTTTTAGAAAGAAATTCAGAAAGAAGTACATTAGTTTTTAGCTACCTTAAATCTGACACAATATCGCAAGGTCTTTGAGGAAAATGGATTTGATGATCTCGAAACTATTGAAGGTAAACATAAAATATCAGAGCTTTTGAAGAGATTACTAGCAGTTCAAATTACTTAAAATGAAAAGAAAGTTGATTGTACTTTTGAATTTAGAGATCTCGACGGAATATATGAATTCAATGAAGATTCCAGCTGCTCATTAGATTAAAATCATGAAGAGGATAGAGGTACTTAAACAAGAAAAGAAGGAAGTCGAAGAATTGCATCGAAAGAAAGATCTTAAGGATTCTGTCAGTGAGAGTGAGAGTGAGAGCTCGAAGATTAAAAATATTGTTCTTTATCCGAAAAAAGAAGCACCGAAATAGATAGAAAAAGTGATTGCGCCATAATAAAATAAACCAGACTAAATCAAGAAAGTAGAGGAATCAAGTGAATCATCAGCAGGTGGTGAATTACTAAAAGGAACATTTGATGAGCAAGAGTCACACAATTCATTCTTGGAGGCATTAATGCAATTTAGAGGATAGAAGAAACTACCAGAGGAGCAGATTGTTAAAGAAACTGAAAATGTTGATGGCTACAATTAAAAGAAGGGAGTTAGGTAAGAGTGAATTTTGAAGCAAACATAGATAACATAATAACAAATTGAAAATGTCTAACAATTCTTTTAAATGAAATTATATTGAAAGGTTTGCAGAGGATGTAGCTGACAATGAAGGAAAATGTAAAATAGGCAGGAAAATCAAGGTTATTGATGAAGATGATGGTACAATCAGAGGGAGTGTGTCTATGATTGTGCATCCTCCTGAGGAAAATGAGAATGTATCCAGCAAACCAGTTACTTCATTTTTTTTCTATTCCACTGGGGATAACTAAGAGTGGTCAAATGCTGACTATCCTTCTTCATAAGATGCAGGGATTGAAACTGCAAATCCAGCAAGATTACCTAAAAGAGACATACATAAAATATCCTGCTATTAATGCTATAAACTTGTGGAAGTTGGAACAGAGAAGACTATGAATATTAAGAATTTCTGTAGTGATAAATGTCTGGCTTCATATCAAGGAATATCACAAGTAAGAAATAGTTTTGGCAAATTCTTTTCAAAAATTTAAGAAAAAAGTATCTTTAATAGTTTCTCTTTTGCTTTTTTGGAAGGTGAAATGTGAATGTGGAAAGAGTGTTTTGAAGGAAGATTGTTGCTTTGTTAGGGCAAAGTGGTATTGTTCAGAATCATGTGCACTTGGAATTACCTCAAAAGAAAAAGAGGAATAAACTAAAAATGATTAAAATAGTGTTGATGAAGGAGATGATGATATAATAGATCTTGAATTTGGGATGAGTGATAAAACAATAATGACACTAGATGCATTAGAGAATAAATATAAAAAGATGAGATAATCTTCAACAGATCGATAAAACAAATCAACAAAATGATTATCAAGATATTCCTTAAAACTCACGCAAGGGTAAAACACAAATTAAACAAAAAAGGTTGTTCAAGAATAATTAAAATTTGAGAGTTCTTTGTATTAAAAGATTATCTCAAACGCATGATATTATTGTGCTAGTAAAACTGAGATTTTTTGATGTAAATAAGTGTAATCTGAATTTATGTGAATTTTGCTTTTGTTTAAAAATAAGATTTGCAATGATTCTTTTAATAAGAAGCCAAATTTCAAGCAAAAACCAAGAATAAGTTATGAGAGATACTGCAAACAAGAATTTTAGTATTAATTAATATAGAAGAGGTTGCTAGTGGTGTCTTCAGATTTTAATTCATTTTGAGAAGGGATTGGCAGTAATATAGTAAATTTGAACACATTATTAAGGAATTGAGGGAGAGCTAAAGGGTGGATGAGGGGGAGAGAGAATAAAAATAAAATAAATAAAAACTGAATTAGCAAGAAGAGAAGAGGGGAAACCCGGAGGTGAGGACAAAAAAGGCAACAAAGAGGAGAGTGTGAATCGACTTTCCACGTTTAAGTGATGGTAAGAGCGAGCACCTTTTGCAAATTATAATTTCTGGAAAATTGGTAGAATGATAAAATGAATTTGTTTGGTTACAACTAGAATAACAATAACGAGACAAAGAAGATTGACAAGTACAATTTCCAGTTGTCTAACGTGCTAGGACAAGGTTCTTTCGGGAAGGTTTTTAAAGGGAAAAACACAGAGAACGGATAATTAGTAGCTATTAAGATGATAGAGAAAAAGTTAATCTAGAATGACGAGTACCTGATGAGTGGATTATTCTCAGAAATATAAATCATGAAGAAATTAAAAAGCGAATATGTTGTTGATCTCATAGATGTGCTAGAGACATCCAATAACTATTACATTATTCAAGAGTTTTGTGATGGCGGAGATTTCCGATCGGAACTGAAAAAACGTAAAAACTTATCTGAGGCAGAAGCAATCAATGTGATGAAGGATTTACTCACTGGATTCATGGATCTTCTGAAAAATGGAATTATCCATAGGGATTTAAAACCTGAGAATATACTTATCAAAGGGACACAGCATAAATTAGCGGACTTTGGGTTTGCACGAACTGTCGATAACTTTCAAAGATAAATGCTGACTTCCCTTGTAGGCACCCCGCTTTATATGAGTCCACAGATTCTCATGCATGAAAAATATGTAACAAAAATAACTAAAATCTGTTAATAAAATTAAAATGTAATTCTTTTTTAAAAACAGACAGCAAAGAGCGATCTCTGGTCTTTAGCATTCATTTTCTATGAAATGCTTTATGGAAGAACGCCATACACTGCAAATTCTTAGTATTAGCTTGTTAAAAACATCTAAACTAAGCCTTTAGAATTTGATCCTTCGTTTGATGTCTCAGATCTTTCGAAAGATCTCATTAAGAAATGTTTGAAGATTGAAGAAGGACAAAGGCTAGAATGGACTGACGTGTATAAACACCCAGTGTTTTAAGGTCATTTTTAACAATTCACAAGTTAATTTGATTAAATGGAAGACAAAGCAAAGTACATTATCAATGAAATGCGTCTCAACGTGTATAAAAATAGAATCGACTTGGAGGAACTATTCTAAAAATACGATTTTACTCACGATTCCAAACTCGAAATGAAAGAGTTCTCTAAGCTCATGAAATCCATAGATCCTTCACTTGAACGCTCTGAGATTGAATACATCTTTAACAAATTCGATGACGATAAAGACAACAATATTTCTTTTGAAGAATTCACAAAATGGCTGTCAAACAATGATGTTGTCATGAGCACCAAATTGTCTGCACACTAAGGCCAGACTCTTGCTAGGTAATTATTCCAGCAATAAATGGTTTTTGATCATATCTAATCTCTTTATTTTGCAAACAAAACAGATAAAACACTTAAAATGGAATTGCCCCAGGAGCGAACTCTCCTGCAGGACAACAGGTGCAAACTTAATAGCCTCAAAAATAAGGCGTACTATAAGGCCTGATGAGCAACACAGGGAACATGAGCCTAAGTAGAAAGGATTCCATGGAAAGAGCAAATTTTGCTATTAAGCGCTTGCAATTCGCTATTCAGAAATACAACATAAATCTAGGTGATTTATTCAGTAAATTCGACAAATCTGACGATAAATAATTAGACATACAAGAATTTTCTCGATTACTCAAGAAAGTTGATCCTGATTTAACTGAAGAAGAGCTGAAATGCTCCTTCACTATCTTCGATAAAAACAATGATAAGAGCATTACGTTCAATGAATTCTTCGAGACTCTCTAAGAAATTTCTTTTCTTTCTCTGCAAATGCAAAGATAACAACAACCAAACACTGGAGGATAAACTTAATATGCCTCGAATCCTACTTATTCTAATGCTCAGCAGTAATAATTCCAGTAATAGCAAGGATACTACTATTCAAACTAACCAGGATAGAATCATCCTTAGTGAGAATAGTAAAAATAAAAATAATCCAAATTGCTTGTGTTTCTTTGTTTTAATCCCTATTTTATTTGATTGTAACACTCAATATCATTCATTCGTGTTCATTATCCCCATGTGGTAGGATTGAATAAATTAATTCAAATTTTTTAATCCAATTCATTAGTTTTTTTGTATTATATCAAAAGTGGGAATTTATTTTATTTATTTAATTAAATGTTTAAACAATCTAATAAATATCATTGGAGGGGTTGGGGTTGG
>Ga0302271_10001647_pt1 | contig 21250 bp, 14 predicted proteins | sample III_Bog_N1_1_FD_198767 | JGI IMG/M metagenome (GOLD analysis project Ga0302271, IMG submission 198767) | Peat permafrost microbial communities from Stordalen Mire near Abisko, Sweden - III_Bog_N1_1 | ecosystem: Environmental > Terrestrial > Soil > Wetlands > Peat | place: Sweden: Abisko... | reverse complement strand
ATAGCCAGCACATAATCTTCAAAATATAAGGCATTTTGGGCTATTGCCATCACCCGATCGGTATTCAATTGTGCCCATGAAGCACTAAAAGAAAGCAAAATAACAAGAAACGAAATGATTTTTTTCTTCATACTACAATAAATAATTGAGCTCAATAGTAACCAAGGTGTGGTTTTTTGAAAATTCCAATTATCAACTAAAAAAGAGTAAACTAACGGGGTGACTTTTAGCCACCCCGTCAGTAAAATTGTTATTGTCTAAAATTCTTCTGTGGTAGATGCAGGAGTCGATTCTTCGGGAAGAGCTTCTCCACTACAACCGGCATCAGGATTGAAGGTAGATGGGATCTTGAATTTTTCTCCTTCTGAATATCCTAAAAGAGGGTCTCCATATACTTTTCTCATAAAAATTCCCCAGATAGGCAGTGCCATGCTGGCTCCTTGTCCGTCGGTAGTATAGTCAAAATGCACCGCACGGTCTTCTCCTCCTACCCAAACACCGGAAACTAAACTCGGGGTAAACCCGATAAACCAACCATCGGAGTTGTTTTGCGTGGTTCCCGTTTTACCACCCAATTGCCCACTGAAGCGGTAATTGTAACGTAATCGGTTTGCTGTTCCCGCATCTACTACGCCTCGTAATAAGGTAAGCATTTTATAAGAGGTTTGTTCGCTGAAAATTTCAGTCATTTTTGGTTCAAAAGAAGCCACTACAGCTCCGTTTGTATCCTCAATACGAGTTACATATATAGGGTCAACTCGTACGCCGCGGTTGGGGAAAGCTGTGTAGGCATCTACCATCTCTTGTACCGAAACTTCGGCAGGGCCCACGCACAGAGACCAAACCGGTGGAATATATCCTTTGATACCGAATGAACGCATCATTTTAACCATTGCCATCGGAGTGAAGTTGCTCATCAAACGGGCTGTTACATAGTTGTTTGATTGAGAAATACCCCATTTAAGTGTAACCATTTCGCCCACTCTGCTTTGCGAGCCGTTGCGGGTTGTCCAGGTATTGCCGTTGCCCAAATCTAACGTAATGGGTGCACAAAGTATTTGACTGCAAGGCCAATAACCCTCTTCCATGGCTAAAGTGTAAAGGTAGGGTTTGATGGTTGAACCCACCTGACGGCGTCCCATGGTAGCCATATCGTATTGGAACATGCTAAAATCGGGGCCTCCCACGTATGCTTTCACATGGCCGTTGTTCGGATCCATTGACATGAAACCGCAGCGCAGGAAAAATTTGAGATAACGGATGGAGTCCATAGGGCTCATTACCGTGTCTATTTGTCCCCGATAAGAAAAGATCTGCATCGAAATCTTTTTATTAAACGCACTATTAATAACTTCGGACGAGGCTCCGGCTTTTTTCATTTTTTGGTAACGCTCTGACATGTGCATCGAACGGGTCATTATGCCGTCAATCTCCTCTGGTTTCAGCGTACGGGAGAATGGTGCATAACTCCGACCTTTTTTTTCTTTGAAGAATTTCGATTGAAGCGATGTCATTTGTTCGTGTACAGCCTCTTCTGCATAGCGTTGCATACGCGAATCAATAGTGGTGTAAATTTTCAAACCATCGGTATAGAGATTGTAGGCAGTACCGTCAGATTTGTGATTTTTATTGCAAAAACCATAGAGTGGATTTGTTTGCCAGGCTATTGAATCATCAATAAATTGCTGTTTTTGCCATGATGCATAATCATCACGATCCGGCTTGTCGGCGGTAAGCATTCGGCGCAGGTATTCCCTGAAATAAGGAGCTGCGCCTATTTTGTGATCAACGCGTTGATATTTCAACTCTAACGGGAGTTTACTAAGCGAATCTACTTGTACACTTGTAAGAATATCTGCTTTTTGCATTTGTTGAAAAACAGTATTGCGGCGTCCGCGCGTCCGTTCGTTAAATCGTAATGGATTATAGAATGCAGGGTTTTTACACATACCTACCAGTGTGGCAGCTTGTTGTATATTAAGTTTGTCGGGAGTGGTACTAAAATAAACTTGCGCAGCAGAACGAATTCCCACTGCATTGTTCAGAAAATCTAACTGATTGAGATACATTGCTATGATTTCCTCTTTGGTGTAAAGTCGTTCTAGTTTTACGGCAATAACCCATTCATTAGGCTTTTGGAGCAAACGGGTGAAAAAATTCGGTGCTCGTTTCGAATAGAGTTGTTTGGCCAATTGTTGTGTGAGTGTACTGGCACCTCCTGCGCTCTTTATCTGAAAAATTCCTCTCATCACCATCGAACGCGCCAACGACCAACCGTCTATGCCTGAGTGGTCGTAAAAACGTGCATCTTCGGTGGCAACCAAGGCTTTAACAAGGTGAGGGGAGAGGTTTTGATAAACCTCGCTCATCCGGTTGCCCTGACTGAGCGAAAAACTTCCCAACAACTTCATGTCTGACGAATAAATTTCGGAGGCATAACGGTTGCGTGGGTTTTGCAATTCGCTGATAGGGGGTAAATACCCAATCCAACCAAAGGAGATTGCCACAAATAGTAAAATAATGCTCAATATAAATCCGGCAAATCCCATCCAATACCATTTCAGAATTTTGCGGGTGCGCGGTGATATTTCTTTCTTTGTCATGATTCTAATTTTGATATAAACTTAGAAATGAGTGTATTATTGTTTAATCTAACTTAAGAACGGCTAAAAATGCCTTTTGAGGTACTTCTACCGAACCGATTTGTTTCATCTTCTTTTTGCCCTTTTTCTGTTTTTCAAGCAATTTTCGTTTTCGCGATATGTCACCACCATAACATTTGGCTGTCACGTCTTTACGAACTGCTTTAATGGTTTCCCGGGCAATAATTTTTGCCCCGATAGCTGCCTGAATTGCAATATCAAACTGTTGGCGGGGAATCAGCTCTTTCAGTTTTTCGCACATGCGGCGTCCCAGCGTGTACGCATTGTCCACATGTGTGAGCGATGAAAGGGCATCTACCGGTTCGCCATTGAGCAGAATATCTAATTTTGCCAGTTTCGATTCTCTGAAATCGTGCATGTGGTAATCGAACGACGCATATCCTTTTGAAATGCTCTTGAGCTTGTCGTAAAAATCGAATACAATTTCACCCAACGGAATGTCGTAAATAAGTTCCACACGATTTGACGAAATATAATCCTGTTTTATTAGAATACCCCGTTTGCCAAGGCACAATGTCATAATATTGCCCAAATAGTCGGTTTTGGTAATGACAGATGCACGTATATAAGGCTCTTCTATATAGTCAATTAGCGTAATGTCAGGTAATCCTGAAGGATTATGCACCTCAATTAAATCACCTTTTTTTGTATGTACGCGGTAACTCACATTGGGTACAGTGGTAATGACGTTCATATCAAATTCACGGTCGAGACGCTCCTGAATAATCTCCATGTGGAGCAACCCGAGGAATCCGCACCGGAAACCAAAACCAAGTGCCATCGACGATTCAGGCTCAAAGGTGAGCGATGCATCGTTCAATTGCAGCTTTTCTATTGACGACCTTAAATCTTCAAACTCTTCGGTGTCAATTGGATATACGCCGGCAAACACCATTGGCTTCACCTCTTCAAATCCGTCAATGGCCTTATGCGAAGGATTTTTCACATGAGTAATTGTGTCACCCACTTTTACCTCTTTTGAGGTCTTAATACCCGAAATAATGTATCCCACATCTCCCGCACTAAGTGTCGGTCGGGGCGATAGGTCAAGTTTCAGTACACCTATTTCATCTGCTTGATACTCTTTTTCGGTTGAAATAAATTTCACCCAATCTCCCTTATTGATAGTGCCATTCACTATTTTGAAATAGGCAATAATACCTCTAAAGGAGTTAAATACTGAGTCAAAAATCAGACATTGCAATGGAGCTTCAGGGTCACCGATAGGTGGTTTTACACGATTTACAATAGCTTCCAAAATTTCATCCACGCCCAATCCTGTTTTACCGCTGGCACGGATAATCTCTTCGCGTTTGCAGCCCAGAAGTTCCACTATCTGATCTTCTACTTCATCGGGCATAGCGCTATCCATGTCCATTTTGTTCATCACCGGAATAATCTCCAAATCATGCTCTATTGCCATGTAGAGATTTGATATAGTCTGAGCCTGAATGCCTTGCGTGGCATCTACAATAAGCAATGCACCTTCGCAAGCTGCGATGGAGCGTGATACTTCGTACGAAAAATCGACATGACCCGGAGTGTCAATGAGATTGAGAATATATTTTTCGCCCTGATGGAGATACTCCATCTGTATAGCATGACTTTTAATTGTAATACCTCTTTCGCGCTCCAATTCCATGTTGTCGAGCACTTGCGCTTGCAAATTTTGAGCTATGGTGTGGGTCACTTCGAGCAGGCGGTCGGCTAAGGTACTTTTACCGTGATCGATATGGGCAATAATGCAAAAATTTCGTATATGCTTCATTCAAAAGGGTTTGGCTTTATTCGATAGCGAAGTGTATTTGGATACAAATGTAAAAATAATATCTGTCGTGAGCAATAGCATTTCAGGCTATTTTTTACTCCCGAAAATACCATAATACGGTAGGTGAATTAGCAGACATATGGGATGCTACTATTTTGGGACAATGTTTTTGTCAGACCTTAATTTTGTACTTGTAGAGTTGAATTTCTGTAAATCATATATATTCTCATGTGAGATTATATGAATTTTAACAAACTGTTTTTTGATGTCATTACTTTGTGTTTAAATGCAGTTTTTTACATCCGCAAATCGCCAAATCTTCATATAATCAAACTGTTAAAATCCCTCATTTCTTATTCTTCACTTTTTCGTAATGTTTTTTTCAAAATGAAGAACTACTTTTGCCACACATAAACAGGATCATCATACATTCGGTTAACATTTAGCAAAGGTCAATTGTTGAAAACTTCCTAAGAAAAGAGTATAATAAGCGGAATTTTATGCATACTTTTGACAAGTTTTATTTATTGACCTCTTTTTATTGAATAGTTTTTAGTTTTCAACGTATTAAGCTTGTTGAGAATTGTCTTCATTGACACATTCCTTGAAATATGCCTTTGCAAAATAAGAACTCATTTAGATGTCCAATTTAATTTTATTTTTATGAAAAAAACATGTAAACGTTTGGTATTATTGGCGTTTGGTTGCGTTATGGCATTGACTGCCATGGCACAAGTTACCACCTCGAGTATCTCAGGTCGGATAACAGATGGCAAAGAGCCGCTGCCGGGAGCAACTGTGATATTGGTACACGAATCGTCTGGAACAAAGTACGGTACTGTGACCAATAAAGATGGTTATTACACCATTCAGGGAGTACGTCCGGGTAGCCCGTATAAAGTGGATGTAGCATTTGTGGGTTATGTGCCAGCACGTTACACGGGATTGATTCTACGCTTAGGTGAAACTCTTCCTCTCAATGTGGTAATGAAGGAAGCTACTCAAAACCTGAAAGAAGTGGTTATAACACAATCTAGAATTGTTGAAAGACAGGGTACTAACACTGACATATCAACACGTCAGATAGAAAGTATGCCTACTATTAGTCGTAGTATTAATGACTTCACACGTATGTCTCCTTACTCTGGAGCCAGCAATAGTTTTGCAGGACGTGATGGTCGTTTTAATAATATTTCGATTGATGGTGCTGCCTTCAACAATAACTTCGGGTTAAGTTCTAAAAATCTTCCGGGTGGTGATGCTCAGCCTATTTCTTTGGATGCTATCGAAGAAATTTCGGTCAATGTGGCTCCATTCGATGTGCGTCAATCTTCATTTACCGGTGCAAGCATTAATGCTGTGACACGTAGTGGTGATAATACTTTCAAAGGATCTGCTTACTCCTTTATTCGTCCAAAAACATTTACCGGTGACCATATTGGTGATGTGAATATTACAGGAGCTCATTCAAGAAATTCATCATCGTACGGTTTTCGTTTGGGTGGCCCAATTATTAAAGACAAATTGTTTTTCTTTGTTAGTGGCGAAATTGAAAATCAAACTTATCCCAGCAATGCTTTTGAACCAAGTACAACTGGAATAGGAAGTGCAGCTACAAATACTGCACGTACAACCGTTGCCGATTTGAAAACAATGAGCGACTATTTGAAATCAAAATATGGTTATGATGCAGGTGCTTACCAAAATTTCGGCAATTTTGCCAGCAAAAATTATAAGATGTTAGGTCGTTTGGACTGGAATATCAATCAGCAACATAAGTTTACTATTCGCTACAATTACGTGCATTCACAAAATGATGTTTTGACTAATGCATCAAGCGGTCCATCACCAAAGCCTTCAATTGGAAGAAGTAGTGTCAATTCAGTTTCTTTTGCTAACTCCTTCTACAAATTAGTAGATATTGTTGGTTCAATCACAGCGGAATTAAATAGTACTTTTAATTCAAAATTCTCGAATAAATTATTGGCAAGTTACACGCATATTCAAGATAAACGCGGTAGCAATAGTAGTTTGTTCCCATTTGTTGATGTATGGGCTAACTTAAATAGTGTAAATGATGATTACATGAGCTTTGGTTACGAATTGTTTAGCTACAATAATAATGTGGTTAATAATACTTTGAATGTAACCGACAATTTAAGCTATAATATTGGCAAACACACATTTACAGGTGGTATTTCATTTGATCGCTATTACTTCCTCAATAGTTATCTGAGAGAAGGTTCAAGTTATTATCATTATGATTCGATGGCCGATTTTATGAATGCAAGCAATGTGCAACCTACTGCATTTGGTTATACTTACGGATATAATGGCAATGACGCTCCGGGTCAAGAGTTGACATTTGGATTGGGAGCTGCTTATCTTCAAGATGAATTTAAGATTAAACCAAACCTTAAATTAACTTATGGTCTGCGAGTTGAACAACCATATTATATGAATAAGTTAGCTGATAATCCTGCAATTAATGCACTGACATTTAGCAATAATTACAAAATGAATGTAGGTACATGGCCTGCTTCAAAAGTAACTGTAGCTCCTCGCATTGGATTCAACTGGGATGTGTATAGTGATCGTTCATTAGTACTTCGTGGTGGATCGGGTATCTTTACAGGTTTATTACCTTTTGTATGGTTTACAAACCAACCCGGTGGAGCTGGCGAAATTCAAAGTCCGGAAATAATCTTGACAAAAGCTCAACTAAATACTTTGCTTGGGAAAGACGGAAGCGGCAATCAGATTATTTTGAAATTTGATCCCAATTTCAAAAACTTGCAAGCAATGTATCCCGCATTGTTCCCTAACAATGCAGGTACTTTGCCAACAGGAGCAAGCTTATCAGAGGTAAGTAAAAATTTCAAAATGCCGCAAGTTTGGCGTTCAAATGTGGCAGTTGATCTTAAGTTGCCAGCCGCTACACAATTTACTGTAGAAGCTCTTTATACGAAAGATATCAATGCAGTTGTACAAAGAAATGTCAACTTACCTTCAGCTCAAAGCACATTTGCCGGAGCTGATCAACGTGCTCGCTGGACAAATAAAACTTTAGTTTCATCTATCGGAACAGCAATGGTGTTGGATAATACAAATAAAGGTTATTCTTATTCACTATCTGCTCAATTGAAAAAAAGCTTTGACTTTGGTTTGTCAGCAATGTTGGCCTATACCTATTCAATGGCTAAGGATGTTTCACCTAACCCGGGTTCTACTGCTGCTTCAGCATGGTCGAGTAATGTCGCTGTCAATGATTTAAATGATCCGGGCTTGAGTTATTCAAGTTTTGCCGTTCCTCATCGTTTGGTAGGTTCGTTGTCTTATCGTATTGAATATGCTCAACATTTTGCCACTACAGTTTCTCTCTATTATCAAGGTGCTGCACAAGGTCGCGCGAACTTTACTTTTTCAAACGATATGAATGGTGATGGAAATTCATCGGATTTACTTTATGTACCTACTTTGCAACAATTGCAAAACAACTTTAACTTCGTGGCAACAACCAATATGACAGTTCAACAACAACAAGATGCTTTCTGGAATTATATTCAGGAAAATCCTTACCTGAAAAGTCACATTGGTAAATATGTAGATCGTTATGGTTATGTATTACCATGGGTTCATCGCTTTGATTTGAAAATATTGCAAGACATTTATGCTAATTTTGGAGGAAAACATAAATACACACTGCAATTATCACTTGACTTATTGAATTTGGGTAACTTGATTAATTCTAAATGGGGTACTTATAAAACTACAGGATTGACAAGTTATGATAACATACGCCCATTGACATTTAAAGCGTTGAAATCGGCTACAGATCCTACACCTACTTATACTTTGAATGCAACTGATATATCTGATTTCTTAATCAAAGACAAATTGGTGTCTTCACCAAGTACCAGCAGCACATGGGGTGCTCTGATTGGTTTACGTTTGATCTTCTAACTATTCTAGGTTTATAAAGCAAGAAGAGCTGCCCTTGCCGGGTAGCTCTTCTTTTTTCAAACACGAAAAACTTCATTGTCTCGTAACAATTATCTCGAAAAAACGCTGTAATTTTGTCAATACGTATCACACGGATGAGAATTCAATTTGCTTTACTTAGACACTTACAATCGCATCTGTATTTTATAATATCATAGATACGATTCTCGTGTTTTATACCTAATTTTGTCCTTTCAAATTACGTACATTTATTTATCCTCTTAATTATTATTGTATGAAAAATTTTACTTTATTGACGAAAGTCATTATTATTATGGGAATAACGTGGCTTGGCTTTTCTTCAAGTACTTTTGCTGCTGTATTAACAGAAGGTTTTGAAAGCCCATCTCCAGCTGGTGTATATGGCGGTATAACAGTGACTTATTCAACGGGAAGTTGGTATGTCAAAGGTTATACAACTGCAGATGCCAATGATAGAAAAAATGGAAGCTCCTGCGTACGTCTTCGAGGCAAATCGTCTAGTTCAGATGTAGATCATCAAGTAGCAATGTTATTTGATAAAGCCGGTGCCGGTACAGTATCATTTCTGTATGGTTCTTATAGTACAAATTCAGGTGGAATCATTCAACTACAACAATCAACAGACCAGGCAGATGCTTCTTTAGGAACAGGAACATGGACGAATGTGGGTAGTGCCATTACAGTGCCAGCATGGTCAGGTTCATTATTAACTGCTACATATACTGTAAATTATAGTGGAAATATTCGATTTAGAGTGCTCAAAACAACTCAAACTACCTCTTCTTCTGTTTGTGTTGATGATTTTTCGGTAACTGATTATGGGGTAACTGCTGCCGCCACGCCAACTTTCACTCCTGCTGCAGGCGTATATACATCTACTCAATCTGTATCAATCAGTGCTGCCACACCTGGCTCTATTATTTATTATACTGTTGATGGAACAACTCCAACTACTTCTTCTTCGGTTTACAGTAGCACTCCTATATCAGTATCTACAACAACTACTATTAAAGCATACGCAGTGGCATCGGGTTTTGGAGACAGTGGAGTTGGTTCTGCTACATATTCTTTCCCGACAGATGTAGCTGATTTAGCTACATTACAGAGCAAAATGCCTGCAAGCGGTACAACTACAGAATATTTTCGTTATACAGGAAATGCCTTAGTAACATATTCGTATACAACATTAACCTTAATACCAAATATTTATATGCAAGATGCTACCGGAGGGATGCAAATTTATGACAGTGGAAAAAAATTAGCTGCCACTTATAATATCGGCGATATTGTGACAGGGTTTATCGGACAAATAACAAATTATAGTTCTTCACCGGAGCTGATACCTATTGGCGATTTTACTGTGAATTCAACAGGAAATGCCGTGATTCCTGCAACCATCACATTGGCTGATGTCGCTAATAATTATTTGAAATTAGTAAAAATAGCAGGAATGAGTTTTAGTGCTGGCGATGGCTCTGCCGTTTTTGCAGGAGGAACTGATTATGCAATCTCTGATGCTTCGACAGCTGCGGGCTCTGTTATTTTTCGTTTCCCAGTAGGAGCAACAACATATGTACCAGATTATTATACACAAGTAATTCCTTCAACTGCAGATGTAGTATGCATTCCTTACAAATATACTACAAAGGTTGAATTGTTCGCTCGTACAAAACAAGATATTTCTACATTAGCAAATGGCATCAATACACCCGAAATAGGTTCTATCAAGCTTTATGCTGATGGTGGAAAAGTTGTTGTGGTGGGTGCTAATCAAGGTGACTTGATTCAGGTGTTTACTGCAACAGGTAGTTTAGTGAAAAGAGCATTGGCTCAAGGTAACGATGAGTTTAGTTTGCCCAAAGGTCTTTACATTGTAAAAATCGGTAAAGACGCTGCAAAAATAGTTGTCAAATAAGCTATTGATTTCTTTATACAAAAGCGGCTGTCTTCTTTTGAGGATAGCCGTTTTTTTTCAGTGGATAATATTTTTGCCTTTATGTTGGTTGCTTTTTAGTATTTTATGCTTGTTTTCTGAAAATATTATGCTATATTTGCATGGTGGAAAGCGAATAAATAAGTGATTGTTGTGCTAAAAACAGTGAGATTTCAGAAGGTGATGCAACATGAATGCAATTTCTTTGTAGTGTAATCTTATTATTATGCGTAGCACACCGTCAACTTTAACCTGTATCTTTATTGTTCTAAATGATACGCCCTAAAAGGGTGTTAATGGTTGGTGTTGGAAGTTGTAATGCACAATGCACAATGTGGAATGCCGAAAACTACCTGCCCATTCAGCCCGTAATTTATAATTTTGTGTCGTTAAATATGTGCCTTTATTAATTATTAAAACAAATCAAGTATGAGAAAGTTTTTTACATTTATTTTTGATGGCAAACTATTGCCAATCGTGTTAGTGAGCCTTTTATGCTCTTTTAGTGGTAATGCGTGGGGACAAGCGACTATTCAGCCAAGTACAACCTATTCTCAAAACTTTGATGGAATTGGTGTAACAGCTACTGCGGCAATGCCTACCGGTTGGAAAGTTGACAAAAACACTACTGTCAGGACATTAGGTACTTATGCTGCAGCAGTTACCGCAACAGAACAAATTGGCGGTAATACAATGTCAACTTCAGCCGGAAATGGTATTTATAACTTTGGCGCAGGTGTTGCGGCTTCGGCTACCGATAGAGCTGTGGGTGGTATATCAAGTTCGAGTGCATCAAAAAGTGTGAATGTTTATTTGGCATTAACCAATAATGGTGTGGGCGTAATACCCGGTTTTACGATAAGCTTTGATGTGGAAAAATACCGAAATGGTTCAAACGCAGCCGGTTTTTCTATGCAAATGTATTATTCAACAGATGGGTCAACCTGGACATCGGCAGGTGCTGGCTTTGTGGGTTCATTTGCTGCTGATGCTGATAATACTGGTTATGCCTCTGCTCCCGGAAGTTTCGTGTCTATCACAAGCAAATCGTTGGCTCAAACACTTGCGGCTGGTTCTACTCTGTATTTGGCTTGGAATTATTCTGTTACCACTGGCACAACTTCTTCAAATGCACAAGCTTTAGGTCTTGACAATGTCTCAATCGTTGCATTAGATACACCTACTGCCATCAACACTCCTTCTGCCAACGCCAAATTGGTGAAAACAACTTACTTTACAATAGGTGGTGTTGAGGTTGCAGCTCCTGCCAAGGGTTTGTATATTGAGAAAAACATATATGATGATGGTGCTATTGTGACACGTAAATTGGTAAAATAAACTGATTATCAATTGAAAGCAATTCTTTTGTATATGATATTTTTTAAAAAGGCTGTTCTATTTGGGCAGCCTTTTTTTATGTCACTTTTGTAATAAAATCGCAATGTTAAAATACATGCTTTATGGATAAAAACACCTAACTTCGTGCTCCAATATTTACAAGCATATTTGTTGATTATCCTTGTGATGTGTATGTGTAATCAGTCGAAAAGCGTTTCCTGATTAATTCTTATAACTAACCAAATTAAATAAGTAGTTGAAATGATGATGAAATGTGTGTTGAAGAGAAATCTGACTATTTTTCTTTCTTTTTTAGCGTTTGCTCTTTGCGCTCAAATTCCTGCAGGTTATTACAATAATGCCGAAGGAAAAAAACAAGCAGCGCTTAAAACGGCTTTGTGTGCCATTATTCGTCCCCATACAGTATTCTCGTATGGCGGTACTTCTACTTGGAGCTGTTTTGCTAAGACCGATGTGGATGCTAATGGGAAATGTTGGGATATGTATTCGACTACCCGCAATAGTTTCAATGCAGGCAATACCAGTATTTCGGGCATGAATATCGAACATTCGGTGGCCAATAGTTGGTGGGGACATACTACTAATGATGCCTATAAAGACATACATCATTTGAATCCATCAGATGCTACTGCAAACAGCCGTAAGAGTAATTACCCGATGGGCTATGTGACTACCGTTACTTACACTAATGGCGTGACAAAAGTGGGAACGGGCACTCCCGATGGATTAACCACCTCTATGAAATTGTTTGAACCGGCCGATGAATATAAGGGTGATTTTGCCCGTGAGTTTATGTATGTGATAACCTGTTATGAGGAGATGGCTACCGCTAATATGTGGGTTTCTACCGGCTTGACGGCGTTAAGCAATACCACTTATCCAACGATGCTTGATTGGTACAGTAAGTTGTTACTTAAATGGAATAGGGAAGACACAGTGAGCCAGAAGGAGATAGATAGGAATAATGCAATCTATTCATTGCAGCACAATCGCAACCCTTTTATTGATCATCCCGAGTTGGCCGAATATATATGGGGCAATAAACAAGATGTGGTTTGGTATGTGGCAACAGGAATTGACACTCAGACCATTAATGAGTTGGCTACTTATCCGAATCCCGCAAAAGAAAGGTTATTCGTGCGTGCAGAATCTACAGAAACAGCTATTTATACTATATATAATATTTGTGGTCAACCGATTCAAAATGGTAAATTTGATGCCGAAAACTCTATTGCGCTGGATGGAATACCAAATGGATATTACATTCTAAAGGTGGAAATGGACAATAAATTGTATGTGGCTAAATTTATTGTTTCAAAGTAAAACCGATTAGATTTGTCGAAATACAAAAGCGGCTATCTCCGAAAGGAGACAGCCGCTTTTGTATTTGTATATAATTTCTATTCTTTATAAATCAATGTGGTTAGCTTTTCATCTGCAAATACTTCTTGTGCAATAGATTGTAGTTGTGCTGCTGTAATTTCTTCAAGCAGTAGTGCTACCTCTTCCACTGTGTCGTAACGATTAAAGTGTAATATGCTGCGTCCCATGCTTAGTGCCAGACTCTCTTTGTTCTCGGACGAAATGGCTAATTGTCCCAGCATTTGCTGCTTTGCTTTTGCCAGAAAGCGTTCTGTAAGAGGCTCTGTTTTAAGTTTATTCAACTCTTTGACAACAAGCGCGGTGCAGCGTTGTTGGTTTTTTGGATCGGAACCAAAATAGATGGTGATGGCGCCGGTATCAGTATAGGGAGTATAATTTGATTCAACGTTATACACCAATCCGCTGCGTTCGCGTAGCGACAGGTTGAGCAGACTGTTCATGCCTGGACCACCCAGTATATTATTGAGCAGGTAAAGTGCCAGCCGATTTGGGTGGTGAAGCGAATAGCCACGATTTCCAAGCATGTAGTGAGCCTGATGAGTATCTCGGTTCTCTGTCTTTTGTAGTGGCGTATAAAGCTCGGGAAGTTGTCGTGTCCACGAAGTTGTAGGCGCGGGTATTGCACTCAGGTATTTTTCGGCAAGACGAACCACCTTGCGAAAGTCGGTATTGCCAAGAGAAAAAAACACCATGCGATCAGCGCGGTAATTGCGGGCATGAAATTCTGCAATGTCGTTGTGTGAGAAATTGTTCAGGCTATCGGCACTACCCAAAATATTTCTACCGATAGGGTAGTTGTCGAACAGTAATTCTTCAATTTGGTCGAAAATAAGATCGGAGGGCGTATCGTTGTACGATTCTATCTCATCGAGTACAATTTCGGTCTCTTTAAGTGTCTCTTTTTCAGGAAAAATGGAGTTAGCCACCATGTCAGCTATCAGATTCATTGCTTTTTCAAATTGTTTTTCAAGAAAAACCGAATAAACAAATGTTTCCTCTTTGGTGGTGTAAGCATTAAGTTCGCCACCTACCTCTTCCATACAGTTGAGAATATGCCACGATTTGCGATGTGTGGTACCTTTAAATATTAAATGTTCCACAAAATGTGCCATGCCGTGCTCGTGAGCAAGTTCATCGCGTGTTCCCACGTTGATTGCTAATCCGCAATAAGAAACTGGAGAAGCATCGGGCTTATGGACAATACGTAGTCCGTTAGGAAGGGTGTGTGTGTGTAGAGTCATAATTCTTTTGCAAAGGGCAGGAGAGAAGTATTATATAAAAAGCCGCCCCCGTTCAAGAGAGGCGGCTTTACCCAATTATTGTGTGTACTAAATGCGATTAAGCGTTTTTGGCTTTGATTACGATGGCTTTGAAAGCTTCCGGATGATTCATTGCAAGGTCGGCCAACACTTTACGGTTCATTTCGATACCTGATTTGTGAAGCGCGCCCATTAATTTTGAATAAGAAAGACCTTCGATACGAGCTGCAGCATTGATACGTTGTATCCATAATGCGCGGAAGCTGCGTTTTTTGTTTTTACGGTCACGATACGCGTATTGCAACCCTTTTTCCCATGTGTTTTTTGCAACGGTCCACACGTTACGACGTGCACCGAAATAACCACGGGTTAGTTTTAATACCTTTTTACGTCTTGCCCTTGAGGCGACATGATTTACTGATCTTGGCATAATTTTTTGTTTTATGAATGGTAGCGTCGCATTCTATTGCGAACTTCAGGCTAAACATTCGGTTACTAAATTGGAATAAAGAAAAAGCGGCTTATTTAAGAGCTAACAAGTATTTAACGTTGTTTGTATCGGTTGCATCAACCAATCCTGAATGAGTCAGGTTACGTTTTTGTTTGGTAGTCTTTTTAGTCAGAATATGACTTTTAAAAGCATGTTTTCTCTTGATTTTTCCTGTTCCGGTAAGGGTAAACCTTTTTTTTGCACCGGAATTAGTTTTCATTTTTGGCATGTTCTTGTTTTATTTTAGAATAATCGGGTTTCCTATTTTGTCTTTTTGGGTGAAAACATGATAATCATGCGTTTACCTTCGAGCGTGGGCAACGAGTCCACTTTAGCAAGGTCTTCCAAATCGTTGGCAAAGCGCAATAATAATACCTCACCCTGCTCTTTGAACAGGATAGAACGTCCTTTAAAAAAAACGTAGGCTTTTACTTTGCACCCCTCTTTGAGGAACTCTTGTGCATGTTTCAGCTTGAAGTTGTAGTCATGATCGTCAGTTTGCGGTCCGAAACGAATCTCTTTGAGTACCACTTTGGCAGCTTTCAACTTCTGTTCTTTTTCACGTTTCTTTTGTTGATAAAGAAACTTCTGGTAATCTATAATTCGGCATACGGGTGGGTCAGCATTGGGCGAAATTTCCACTAAGTCAAGCCCCATGTCGTCGGCTTTACGTAGCGCAACCTCAATGGAATAGACGCCTTGCTCGACACCTTCTCCCACTAAGCGTACTTCTCTTACACGGATGCGTTCATTGATCCGATGTAACTCTTTTTTTTCGTTCTTTACGAACCTTGGATTAACTGCTATGGTATGTTTCCTCCTAGATTTTTTAGGTGAATGATTACTTGAATTTGAGGGTGCAAATATAGTGTTTTTTTTGTTTCAAAACAAGCTATAACTATTTGATTATTTCACTTAATCATTAAAGTGCCCATTTTTTTGATAACCATATTTCGAGGGCTTTTTTAAGCTGTTTTCAGCAACTCCGCTTTACGTCGGCTTTTGTGCATTTGCCAGTAATATGCCCACGTGGCAGTCAGAAAATAAACGCCTGTCTGTATCCAGAGGCTTATGTATTCAAACGAAGCCTCGCGAATAGTGGCTCCCATGGTATTTATCTTGACATAGGCCTGAATGCCGTGCGTGGCAGGAAAAATCCAGCTGAAAGCTCTCCAGAACCCGTGAATGTTGGCTTGTGGCCATGAAATACCGCTGAGAAATATTAATATCAGCGAAAAGAAAAGAAATAGCGCCATGCCCGTTTCCCTGTTGCGCACAAAGACCGATACGGTCATCGAAAAAAATATTGTGGCAAACAAAAATGGAACTATCAACGTGAGAATATCCGTGGGATTGCCTATATGTGGCAGGTTATAGAGTCGGGGTATTACGTCAAGAGTATAAAATGAGATGCACAAATAGAGCAAAAAGTAACAAAGACTCTTCCCGAAAACAATTCGATAAATTCCTACATGTGGGTTGCTCTGGTTAACAAGCACATGGAAACGATTTTCTTCTCGTGCAGTCCCGGCAAGCATACCGATACCGAAAAAGAGGGTTTGGTGCAGAAACAAAATCAATAACACAGGCATCAGAAAACTGGCAAATCCCATTCCACCATTGTACAGGGTGACATCATCATAAGGAATAGGGCTGGCAATGATTTCAGCCGCTTCGCCTGTCACTCCCGCCACATTGAGCCGTTCAACCTGAATTTGTTTACTTAGGTCGAGTGTACAGTAATTGGATGCCATCAACAACGACCTGTAATAGAGAAAACTACTCATGTCGCAATAAATTGAGACTGTGGCTTGTTTCCCTGATGCTATGTTTTTATTGAAATCTGCCGGAATATAAATAATACCATGTACCTTCCGTGCATCAAAAGCTTTCCGTGCTTCATCCATCGATGAGAACCCGTAAGTAATTTTTATATCACGGGTTGCATCTATATGCCGAAGCAATTCAGCAGATTGTTTGCTGTGTGAGGCATCTACTACCGCTACCGGCACATCAACCAACACTTCATTTTTGTAGATGGAGCAATACAAAATGGGGTACACCAACGAAGCAATAATGAAAATAATAACCACACCTCTATCGCGAAATACGTTTCTAAATTCCTGAATCAGAATTTGTTTCGTATCCTTTATGTTGGATATCAGTTGGTACAGCGAAAAAATTTTATGTCGGGTTTTAGTCATGTTCGGAACTTATTTTGTGGGATAGTGTAAATAGATGGCAGCTTTCTTCAGCCGATTATATACAGGCAACGGGAGTAATAAAAATACCAACATGATGACATAGTAAATGCATGAATATGAGATACTTGTGCCATGAAGCGCCTGATTTACATAGATTCGGAAATAATCGCGAATGGGGAAGAGCTCGCTAAAAATTTGTGTAGCCGGAGGCATGTGCTCAATTGGGAAGGTAAAGCCTGCAAAAGTGAACGCAAACAGCCCGTATAGTGCCGCCATGGCCACTCCATCGCGCAGTACCGGCAACAAGCCGATGATGAAAATACCGATTGCCTGATAAGCTAATACATAGATAAACGTTGCCAGAAACATCCACCCAATGCCTGCCTGAGCGGGGTAGTGCATAAATTGGTAGAGCAACACATTGCCGATGATTCCCACAATGGTGAAAATAATCGTATAGGGCAACAGTTTTCCTATCAATGCCACTGCCATTGAGTTGTCGGCGGAGCGAAGCCACTCGCGCGAAGTGCGCTCTTTCAGTTCAACGCCGATAGGGAAAATGGTCATCAGTAGCACCATCAGTTGCAATACACCGGGCAGCAACAAGTTAATAAGATATACGCCATAGTTTGCCCACGGATTGCCAATAAGGTGTGTATCAAGTGTTACCGGTTGTATTTGCCCCATTATTTGTGACTGACTTACCCCTTTGGCCTGAAGCACTTGTTGTTGCATGGAGGCCGATGTCAGTGCACTCATGTAGGTAATGTCTTTGTACAACAATGAACCTGCAATCAGGTAGGCATCGTTAACATAAAAGGTCATTTTGGGACGGCGATTCGACAACACATCGGCAGCAAATCCGGGTTTAATCTCCACAAAGGCATAAATATTTCCTTTTTGCATCTCTTTACGCGCTTCGGTATGGCTGTTGAGATACATCACTACCTTCGATTGCTGAGTGGCATTTAAGTTTCTGATAAATTTTCGGGAAATGGACGAATGGTCTAAATCGACTACACCTGTGGGCATAGCGGTAGGTTGTCCGGGCGAAAAGAAAGTCAGAAAAAAGAGATAACAAAACGCCATTACACCTACCGTGGCAAGGAAGTAGAGCGGACGACTTTTCATTCGGCTCAACTCACGCTTCAGTGTAGCTACGATTCCCGCGATTGTTTTATTTGGCATAATTATCAATTAATTACTTCAATTTTTCTTCTACAATAGCCGACATTCCGGGGCGTAATCCATCTACTTTTGCCGAAGGTCGGGCACGTACTTCAAATGTTTTTACATCGAACTGTCCGGATGTTTTGGTGGCTTTCCATGTGGCATACGAGGCCAAAGCTTTGATAAAAGTGATTTTGACCGGCACCACTTTATTGTCCAATGCCGGTACTTTCACGTTCAGCGTTGAGCCCATTTTCATAGCACCGAGCAAATCTTCGCGTACATTGAAAGTAAACCAGATGTCGTTCAAATCGACAATGCTCATAATTGGCGCTCCTGTGCCGACCAATTCGCCACGTTTTGGATAAATTTCGGTTACTTCTCCATCAATAGGCGAGGCGAGGCTGGTTTCGTTCATGTAGGCACGCACTTCCTGTACAGCACCTTTTGCGCGATTCACAAGCGCCAGTGCAGCATCTTTGTCTTCGCTTTCGGCACCGTTTATTGCCATGTCGTATTGCGATTTGGCGGCACTAGCGGTGGCAACTGCAGCTTTGTATTGAGCTTCTGCTTCATCGCGTTTTTGAGCAGGAATTACTCCCTTATCGAAAAGGTGTTGAACTCTGTCGTACGATTTTTTGGCAATATCAACTCCCACGGCAGCTTTTTGCCACATTTCGTAGGCGCCAAGAATCAGCTCTTTACGGGCGCCTTTATTTGCTTTTCTGTCTTGAGCTACTGCGGCACTCTCGGCTGCATTGGCCTGGTCAAGTTTGGCCGATAATTCGGGACTATCGATAGTTACCACTGTGTCGCCGGCTTTCACCTTTTGTCCTTCTTCGGCAAAGAAGAGTTTGATACGTCCCGGAACTTTGCCGGAGATACGTACTTCGGTTGCATCGGCTTCTCCCTGAATGATAATAGGTTCGGGTCGATACACAAAAAGACCGATGATGAAAACCACTACTATTACTACCACGAGACCGATTAATCCGGTTCTTAAATCTTTATTGTTTGGAGCTTCTTTTTTCATTGTTGTCAATGTTTATCAGTTTATTTTGTAATGATATTAGTTCTTTTTCTGTGTGTTTTGTGCAGGAGTTGCCAAGGCGGGAGCTTTGAGTGTGCCCAGCGATTTTTCCAGATACAAATTGCAGAGTTTGACATCGATTGTGGCGTCAATATTTTCCGATTTAGCCGATACCCAGGCTGTTTGAGCTGCCAACAGGTCGGTGGAAGTTATTACTCCGGCTTCGAATCCTTCGGTGGCATAACGCAGGTTTTCTACCGCCTGGTCAATGTTGTGTCGGGTCGATATCTGCTTTTTGAGGCTTTCGGCAGTTTTGTAGGAGTTCTGCTTGATTTGCAGTTCCATTTTTTCTTTGGCTTCTTCCAGTTGCAACGTGGCAATACGAGATTGTGTTTTGGCCGCACTCAGCGTGTGGATTCTATCGCCAAAATGGAAGAGCGGGATATTTGCCACCACGCCTACCGTGAACATGCCCGCAAATTTATTTTCGTATCCATTGAACGAATTTGGGTTGGAAACCATATAGTTACCCGTCATCACAATGTTGGGCAGAAAGCGTGAAAACATCACCTTTTCGTTCGATTTAGCGATATTTTGAAGTTGTGTCAACGCCTTTATTTCCGGTCGGTTAGAGAGCGCTTGCTCAATAGGAATAAGTTTTGGCACAAGTTCGGTAGTGCTTAAATCCTGATCGGCAAGTATATAGATTGCCTCCAGCGGCATTCCGCAAATTTGGTTCAATGCCATGCGCGAAAGGCTTAACCCGTTTTCGGCCTTGGTCAATGATACATCGGCTTCGTTGAGCTTTACTTTTATTTTCAATGCATCGGCTTTGGTAGCAACCCCTTCGTCAATCATAATTGCCACATCCGAATCGACTTTGGCAATCAGGCTGCGATACTCTTTAGCCAACGTAAGTTTACTTTCGATTGACACCACACGCCAATAGGCTTCGTCCACTTCGAGCAGCAGTTCGGTCACTTTGTTCTCTTCCTGTGCTTTCGCGAGTGTTTCGCCGTATTTGGCCATATTGTACAGTTCTCTGATTTTTCCTCCTAAAAAAAGTGGTTGAGTGAATCCGATGGTTCCTACAAAGATGTTGTGAATATCAAATTCCATTGCGTCTTTTGGCAATAGTGCGTATCCTTTCCATTGTATTTTCTCCGGATTTGTTTTTGGATTAAATGGGTTTCCATTTGCATCTAACGGTACAGGTGAACCGTTTACCAAAGTCCATTTGTTGGAGACTTGATCGGAGGTGAATCCAAACGAACCGTCAGACATTTTGGTGCCGACGGGCAACATCGCATCTTCGGCCAAGAGCGAAAGATTTTTCTGGTTCCAGGTATATGCCGCATTGGCCGAAAAGTTAGGCAAAAACTGAGTGAAAGCTGCTTGCCTGAGTTGGTGAGCAGCTTTGACGCTCTCTTGTGCCATTTGCAATGTTTTGTTGTGAGCGAGAGCCATTTGCCTACACTCTTCCAGCTGCAGTGTTTTTTGCGGGAAAAGTTGCATTGTAAGCAAAAGTGCAATTACCGTAAAACTGATTTTTTTCATACTTATCTTATTTGAATTAATAGATCATACAATAATAGTTGTTGATGCAACTAAACAGGCAAATTAAATATTATTGAAGGTTTGCCATAATTTTTTTCAATACAGTGCGGCTAATATTCATCTCTTCGTCCGAAATATTGTTCAACGTTTTAGCAGCAATGGTTTGTACTATTTGGGTTGCTTTTTGTTGCAGGTCAAGTCCGTTTTGAGTGAGTAGAATAAGGTTGCTGCGGCGATCGTGAATGTCGGCAATGCGCATCACAAGTTCTCTTTTTTCCAAATTATCGATAAGTCGCGTCATACTTGGCTTATCTTTGGAGGTGAGCGTGCAAAGTGTTTGTTGAGTTACCCGGTCTTTTTTCCATAAACAGGCCAATACCGACCACTGTTCGGTGGTAATATCAATGCCTTCGTGCGCAAAAGAGCGGAGAAATGTACGATTTATTGCAG
>Ga0302271_10001646_pt1 | contig 21271 bp, 12 predicted proteins | sample III_Bog_N1_1_FD_198767 | JGI IMG/M metagenome (GOLD analysis project Ga0302271, IMG submission 198767) | Peat permafrost microbial communities from Stordalen Mire near Abisko, Sweden - III_Bog_N1_1 | ecosystem: Environmental > Terrestrial > Soil > Wetlands > Peat | place: Sweden: Abisko... | reverse complement strand
AGCAAATAAATATTTTCATACTACTTATTAATTTAATAATATCTGATTATTTTACTAGAGGAATAACAATGAGATATGAAACCAATGTATCGTTGGTGTATTCCTTGAGAGTATCAGAATAATTCTCGAAACGTTTTTTCACACATGCACACATATATTTAGAAATAAACCCAGCATTTACAGGCAAATGAAGAGAAGAAAAACCATTTAATGTGAAGAGGGATATTTTTCTATTTTGGAATTGATAAATAGGACACAAAATTATTAGATTGTCCAACAGAAAATAACAGGGTAATACTATCCATAGACAAACTAAATAAGAATCTAAGTGATCACTTAAAACAATAGGGGATAGCAATAAATGAGACTTATGTTATTTCTTGATTTCAAATAAGAAATTGTTTTGTGTATTTTGTTCAAGTAAATCTAAAGATAATTTCAATTAACAATTAATATTCAATGTGAATAATGTTTTTATTAGTTTTTCTTATCAAAAATACTTCTCAACCTGACTAATTAATCACCAAATAATCCCTAACAAGCTATGTCCCAAGCCTCTCCACCTTCTTCCTCCTCCCAATGGAGATAATTGATAACGCGACTCAAAACACTCAACGTTAAGCCTTAAGTCATAAAAGAACTCTAGGATTGGACGAGCAATACTCAGAATACCATCCGCCAGGCTAAGGTTGTTGGAACAGAAATCAAGAAAGTTGTATCCATGTCCAAAGAACCTAAAGAACTAACGAAATACCTACTTGGAATACTCCAGACAGTCACTGAAGACTTCAGGAAGCACACCAATCGGTACGTAAAGATCGGCCTGATTGTTTTCGTCGCATATAGATTCTTCTCCGTGCTGAGCTTCCTAGCGAGGTTTTCTAACGTTGAATTAGTAAAGTATTGTGTTCGATATTTGCGATTGATTTACTTTGGTAACTACTTCGGGTATTTCCTCAAGCACTGGCTGAAGAAGCCTTCGATTATTGACTCAGTCCGCTCGATCGTAGTGTTATTCATCGTAAAATAAAATAAATGTCTTTTTTATTATTTTAAAAAGCATCAACTATTAGATTGACATCTCTATTTTTTGTTTGCGTGTTGATTTCTTTGTAGATTTTATTTATTGAGAACATCATCACAGAGGTTTACAAATTATGGAGGCGAATAGGGTAATCACCAGATATTTCTCAATGGGCGAAGATTGCATATAAGACTACGATCCTTATTTTAACATACATCTATCTCAAAGAAGCCAAAAATCAAGTTTATAATCTCGCTATCTTCAACGGAGAAATCGTAGATTAGCTTATTGTTATCACAAACAGCTCAACTTGAAGGGGAGAGTTGGGTTATTTTTCGATGTTCATTACCCTTTGGAAGAAAGATCTATTAGGAATAATGAATAGGTGTGTGCTGGGAGCTAATTCGTGGATAAATACAATCATGTGGTATCTTGAAGAAGAACTAACAGTGTATATGTTGCTATTATGAATGTGTTTAACCAATGGGGTATTTGGGATTTTGAAGTTATTGTTTTCTTATGCAAAACTACTTGAATTGAAAACAATCAAGAATTGTGAATTGTGAGAAACTTACCATTTTATATTATGAAAGAATTCTACGAACTTCTGATACATATTGATGTTGTTTTCTTTGGCCTGCTATTTTCATGGGAAAAGAGAAGATGTTGATCAGACCTAACTTTAACTTGTTTAAATATTTTCGAATGAAATATCAGCGTGTGGTAGCAGTAGAAAATGTAGAATATGCAAGAAATTATAAATTCTGATTCTCACTTGGGCAGGAATAAAATAAACTACATGGTCCATTTAAAAATTATCCTCTCCATGTTTACTCATTCAAGATTCATGGAGAAAAAAATACTCAATTAATAATTCTTTCATACAAATTTTTCAAATTAATTTTGAGGTAAGGAAAAACTGCTTACATAGTCTACTCAATCTTTGCTCTTAATAATCTTATTGATGTATTAGTGGATTTACAGATAGCATAAAGTCATAAATAAAATGAATGGAAATCAATAATAAAACTTTAAACTTATTCAAATTCTTTAGCAAAGTTTTATTTTTTCTCAATGCTCAAAATGATTTCGAGTTTGCAAAATAATAAACAATAATTAAATATGAATTCAAGTTAATTTATCGAAATTTTATTCAGATTAATATTGTTTTTTTCTGTTTCTAATAGCATCGTTTCTTTGATACAAATGATAGATATTGTATTTAACAACACAAATAAATACATTTGAATTGCTTGAAAGCAAGCACTTGAGTATTGTATTAATTAGTAAAGAGCTTGGTAATTCAGCAGAGAAATTTAACTAATAATTAAAATTGAAAAGCCTAAATTACTGAAAATTGGTAAGAAGAAATAAGACTGAGTAATTGAGAAAATGATTCAGGACATTTAATGGGCTGAAGATCAAGATAAAAATTTAGTAAAGTTGAGACTCAACATCGTAAAGAAATAAGAGAACGTGGAAATTGAAGTAGAGGGAAGTATGAAGATCACTGAGTTGTATTAACTCATAGCTGATTATGTTGGAACAGTCTAGAAATCTCTTCGACTTATGACTAGAGGTGAGCGAATCAAAAACGAATAAACTATGGCAGTGGGCGAGTTCTTCAACTTGAAGCCAGATTAAAGAGAAGAAATCACTGTATTTTTAGAAAACCAAGGAGCATCTTTATGATACTTTTTATTGTATTGCAATTTATTGACTCTTTCAAAAAAAGAAAGTTGAACCTCTAAATAAAATAATCTGTTTGAGGATTCACTTGTATGAGCATAAAATTCTAAAAATAAATAAAGTTTGAATTATTAAATGAAAAGTAAAATGCCTCATTTTCTCTTTCTTATATGTTTTCAATAAGTTTGAAACAATAAATATTCAAATCAATAATCTTGTATTAAAACTCAATGGAACTCAATAAAGAAAACAATAGTTCCAAAAGCTTCTTAGGGCCTTTTCGATTATCGCATTTTTTTACAGCAAAGAGTTACTTGGATTTATAACTTCTTCTTTTTTTCAGATCGCAAGAAAAGAATATCTGATCAATCCCAAGAACTTCAAAAGAAAAAAGGGAGAAGATTAAATTAAGATTGATTTAAAATCCTAAGCAAAACTTTAAACCATCAAATTAGCCAGACAAATGAAGAACTTAGACCTCTCCTTTGACGAAAACAGATTTCCTAACCAAGATATATTGATCAATAAAAGTTGAATGTATCTTTTCGCTTTAGTAAAGTTTTCAAAATAAACATATTTTTAGATGTAATCAGCTAATCGAGGAGATCAGAAAAGGAATATTGCCTTAAATTTCAAACTTATCTTCCAAAGGGATCTAAACTCAATGCAAACTATCATTTGTTGCTAATAATTATACTTAGTATCATAAAGATGTATCAAAATGACGATTTGCACTTGAAAAGATTTGAGAATATTCTCATAAAAAGAAAGATTATGTATGTGAATGTGTATTTTCTTACAAACCAAATAATCTTTCTTGAAACAATACTTAATTAATCAAATAAAAAGAGTGAAAAAAATATGTGAATAGCAAAGAATCTAGAAGGTTAGTAGCCTAAATAGTTTGAAGAGAGAATCATTGGTTATATTGAATTTACAGTTCTTGTGGAATTAATCTATTCCCATGAGTAGTATCAGGAAAAGAGAACAAATAGAATTTTGAGGAAGCTTAAAATCAGTTTATTTACTGTATTAACATTTATGATAAATTTTTGTCTTAACTTTTAGTTTTTTTTTTTTCATTCTCATCTATTCAAGCAACCTATTACCAAGTATTTTCGCCATCTTGATATTGTTTATCATTAGTAAAATTCACTTCTCTTTCTGCAGTTCTGTTGCCTATTGACTGATATGATTGCTCGCTGCTGATGTAGTTTATGATATCCAACTATTCAATTGAAATATGATTAAATTGAGGTAATGTATATTTTTTTCTTTGTAGAAGATCTTCCTACTTTTCGTCTCGTTGAATAAATTTCTTATTTCTTTCAGAAAGAAAGAAACAGATAGCAGATTACTCACATTTGCGAAACTGCATGCTCTCTTTATTTCAACTATCTCTCTCAGCTTTCTGCATTTCAACAATCCCAATATCTCTCAGCTTTTAAGAGTTCAAGAGTTAATCACTTTCTGTCCTATTGTATTTCAAGAACCATGCTCTCAGCTCTTTTTTCAAATTTATTTAAGAAAGATCTAATCAATTCTCCCATGTCAAACCGATCAGTCTCGAAGCTCCAACCAATAAATCATAAGATTAATTAAAAAAAAAGAACCAAAGGGGTAAATTGCGGGAGAGAATTAACAGAAATTGAACATTATTTCATGGAACCAAATACCATTAATTCTTTTTTAGCTGAAGGATTTTCTAACCTAAAAGACACTGATCTACTTACAGAGATGAATTTCTTGGAACAAAGAGGTTTTAAGTTAGTGAGCATACTTGGATGTGGATCTTTTGGTGTAGTAATTCTAGCAGAATAATAATTGAATTAAGAGAAAGTTGCTATTAAGATGGTGTAGGCAAGGAATGAAAATGAACTCACTAGTTTTGAGTAAGAATTCTCCATAATGAAACAACTACAATCTGTGTATACTGTTAAGACTATTGATATGTTTTCCGATCTCGAGAATAGATTCTTCTTCTTGGTTATGGAATATTTGCCAAATGGAAATCTGTCTTCCTTTATCTCAGCTAATCCTAACCTCAGTAGTTAAGAGATTGCTGAAATCTTTATTTAGATTCTTAATGGATTAAGTTACTTGAAGGAAAATAACATTATCCATGGAGATCTCAAGCCTTAAAATATTCTTCTGTCAGCCGATAAATCTCCAAAACTTGCTGACTTCAGATTCTCGATCAAGTTGCTTGCAGCTAGAAGTAACAATACACTTAAAGGAGATAGATTCTGCTATGAATCTCCTGAGTAGTAGAACATCCAAAAGGCGTGTTTTGAATCAGATTGGTATGCCGCGGGTATGATTCTATTTAACCTATGTGGTAACAATAATACCAAACAAATGGATGATATTAAGCTTGGGGTCTTTCCAGATGTTTCTAAGCTCAGATATTAAGACATCGTGGTACTCTCATATAAAATGATGTAACTTTCTCCCAAAAATCGTGTTTCACCTGAATAAGCTATCTTGGAACTCCAGAAAATGCTTTAATCTGACCTTCCTCCAATTCTTCCTCTTCCTACAGATTTAATGTAAGAGCATTTTTCTTTGCTTCTTCCTTTGTTTATTTGGTTGGAATAATATTGGATTTGTCTCATTTTTAATAGATAATTCTTTAATTATCCTTATTTACATCCCAAAACACTAACCAAATAATCAAATAAATAAAAAATAAATTATTTATTGTTGGGATTTTAAATATTTTTAATAATTATTATTACTATTTTTTCACCTATTCTCTTTTTAAAAAAGTGTATCAACAATTAATTATGGTCATGGGTACTATGAAGGACAGTTCAAGAATAACTAACCAAATGGATAAGGTTTGTACAAGCTATTTTTTATTTTTTGCTTTATTTTTTATGTTATGTTTCATAGGTCAGTACTTCTCTAATGATGGAAACAGATATGAAGGAGAGTATAAAGATGGCAAATTCCATGGACAAGGTAAGAACGAAGTGTTTTTCTTTATGATTTATTGAATTTAATGATTTGATGATTCTTTAGGTAAGTATTTCTGGAGTAGTGGAAATATATATGAAGGTGAGTTTAAAGATGGCAATTAGCATGGCTAAGGTAAGGAAGAAGTGATTAACTTTATGATTTATTGATTCTAACATTGCTTCATGATTTTTTTAGGTAAGTTGTTCGAGATTAATGGAAACAGATTTGAAGGTGAGTGGAAAGATAGCAAATAGCAAGGCCAAGGTAAGGGAGAAGTGATTTACTTTATGTTTTATTGATTTTAACAATGTTTGATGATTTTTTAGGTAAGTGGTCCGGGAAAAATGGAAACAGATATGAAGGTGAGTGGAAAGACAACAAATAGCATGGCCAAGGTAAGGAAGAAGTGATTTACTTTATGATTTATTGATTCTGACATTGTTTGATGATTTTTTAGGTAAGTGGTTTGGGAATGATGGACACAAATATGTAGGTGAGTGGAAAGAAAGCAAATTGCATGGTTAAGGTTAGAAAGAAGTGCTTACCGAAATGATTTTTTATTCTAACAATGTTTGGTGATTTTTTAGGTAATTACTACTGGAATGATGGAACCAAATATGAAGGTGAGTGGAAAGATGGCAACATGCATGGCAAAGGTACGAAAGAAGTAATTTGTTAATGATTTATTGGTTCTATCATTATTTGATGATTCAATAGGTGAGTAGTTCGAAAATAATGGAGATAGATAGGCAGGCGAGTTTAAAAATAGCAAATTGCATGGCCAAGGTAAGAAAGAAGTGATTAACTTTAGGATTTAGTGGTTTTAACAATGTTTGATTATTATTTATGTATGTGGTTCGAAAATAATGGAAGCAGATATGAAGGTGAGTTTAAAGATGGCAACAGGCATGGCCAAGGTAAGAGAGAAGTGATTTATTTAATGATTCATTGATTTTAACAATGTTTGGTGATTCTTTAGGTAATTAATACTGGAATGATGGAAACAAATATGAAGGAGAGTTTAAAGATGGCAGCAGGCATGGTTAAGGTAAGAAAGAAGTGATTTTCTTTATGATTTCTTGGTTCTAATATTGTTTATGATTTTAAGGTAAGTGGTTTGGGAATAATGGAAACATATATGAAGGAGAGTGGAAATATGACAAAGAGTATGGCCAAGGTAAGAAAGAATTTGAAAGAAGAAAAAATCTCCATAGTAGAATTAAAAGAGATATTATTGAAGAAAAAAATATTTCAAAAAGACTCAGATTAATTTAAATGTGAATTTTTTTTCTTTACGATTTATTGAATCTAACATTGTTTGATGATTCAATAGGTAAGTAGTTCTGGAATAATGGAAACAGATATGAAGGCGAGTTTAAAGATGGTAATTTGCATGGTCAAGGTAAGAAAGAAGTGATTTTCTTTATGATTTATTTATTCTGACATTGTTTCATGATTTTTAGGTAAGTGGTTTGGGAATGATGGAAACAAATATAAAGGTGAGTGGAAAAATAACAAATAGCATGGCCAAGGTAAAGAAGAAGTGATTAACTTTAAAATTTATTGATTCTAACATCATCTGATGATTTTTTAGGAAAGTGGTTTGGGAATGATTTAAACAAATATGAAGGTGAGTGGAAAGATGGCAATAGGCATGGCCAAGGTAAGAAATAATTAAGTTTTTTTATGATTTCTTGATTCTATTATTGTTTGATGATTTCTTAGGTAAGTGGTTCTTGATTAATGGAGACAGATATGAAGGTGAGTGGAAAGATGACAAAAAGCATGGCCACGGTAAGGAAAAAATTATTTACTTTATGATTTCTTGATTCTAACATTGTATGATGATTCTTTAGGTAAGTATTTCTGGAATAATGGAAATACATATGAAGGTGAGTGGAGAGATGGCAAAACGTAAGGCCAAGGTAAGAAAGAAGTGTTTTACTTTATGATTTATTGGTTCTAACATTGCTTGATCATTCAATAGGTAAATGGTTAGAGAATGATGGAAAAAGATATGAAGGAAAGATTAAAGATGACAAATAGCATGGACAATGTAAGAAAAAAGTGATTTACTTTATGATTTATTGTCTAGCATTATTTGATGATTCAATAGGTAAGTTGTTCTGAAATGATGGCAACGGATATGAAAGCAAGTTCCAAAATGACAATAATAACAGACATAAAAGATAGTTCAACTTTTGCAGGAAAGTTTTCGTTCACAGGAGTTTTCTCAAAAGGTGTTCTTAATTAAAAAATTAGAATTAATATTGACCATTTTTTATCATCAGTCAAATGTTTTGAATCAAACTCAACTGCAATTTTTGTTGTTTATGTTGTAATAAAAAAAATTTAAAAGTTTTTTTTTCTTCAAAAAATAATAAATCTTCTTAAATAAACCATGAATCATTCAATAAAGAAACAATTAAAAAATGAAACTATATTATCTATATTTAATTTGTTTTTAAGTTTGTGCTGTCTGTACTTAAAAACCGAAAAGCTAGAAGGATTATGTAATTGACCTTCATATCATATCATTCTTTTTGAAGATAATTTCTAAAGTAACAAAGCTAATCCTAAATAGTTAATAGATGGCTTGCAAAAAGAAAGCCTGTTTAAATAAAATGAAACAAAAGCAGATGAAAGCTATTTAAATAAATCAACATTCTTTTATTGATTCTAAAAAAATGAATTTTAAGAAAAGTAAACTAAATATATCAATTTACAACTCAAATCAGCATAAAACTAATATTTTAACTATAAATTTCTTAATTGACTAATAAAGTATTATGTTTTAACTCCCTTCAAAAACAACCGCTCACTTGTTAATAACAGTTGAGAAGATGAGCTGCAGCTTCAAGAAATCAAAGATCTACCTCCAATATTTTAGTCTCTCCCAATACTTGAGTACGTACATAGCGAGGATTCTGAGGCCATAGGAAATCACCACGGAGATAAAAAATAAATCTGTAAAGAATACTATCAGATATGATGTCATAGTGGCGTTTGACTCAGAGTATTCCTATCCACTAACAATAGAGAGAATTAAATAATAATAGAACACGAGAATTATTATCAAGAAGAGGGAGGAAATCATCTTTCCAACTCTTTTCAGTTTACTGAGAATCTCCAAGAGCTTTAACACAATCGCTATGATGATACTGTTGACAATAGATAGAACTATCATCTCTAGTTGATTATATTAGGCGGAGTACACTATCCCCACAGCAAGAGAATGTATCATGCGTACATAGAAAATAGTGAATCTAAATGGTCGGGATTGCTTTTCATCAGGCAGCAAGAAAATATTGAAGAAATTATGGAAATACAAGATCTATCTGATCTTTGTCATGTTTTAGAATTTCTCGAGGTTTTACCTGTTAATTTAAGCTTCCTCTTCTTTCTTTAGCTCATCTTTACGCTTTTCATCTGAGGATTGTAGTGACAAAGAGGAATTCGAAGATCGCTTTAGAATGGGTGTTGGGTCGTTATATTTCTTTTGAGTTTCTGAATTCAACATGATAGTTTGCTCACTTGTCTTAGATATTTCATCTGGCTATCGATTCGGTTATAACGATGGATGCCTTTTCTTGGCACTGGCATTGTAAGGGATAGGTAAATTTTGCAGTTTATGAATAATCATTGTTGTCTGCTTAGATTTGATTCTTTCACTGAACACAGTCTTTTTGTCAGCTTCATCAATATTCTACTCGAAGGAGTCATTGTCACTGAGATTTATGTTTTACTGCAGTTTTAGCTGCTTGTTATCTGCTTCAGAGCTGGCTTTCCTTTTCGGAATGTTCAATGGTGCTGGAGATATTTTTGCTGATGATAGTTTCGGACTGAATATATTCGCTTCCAGCCTATCAAGTTTTCGTCCATAAATCAACAAGCGAATAAACGCAATGGTCTTGAATAGTAACAGCCAGAAGGCCACATAACAATAGAAGTTCTACCAGTTTGAGATGTTCGCGAAGCCTTATCCAGAGAAAGCAGTTTTGAGATTCTTATTTAAAATAAGGTTCTCAAGATTGTCCACAATTGTTGTTGGATGGGAGTCATTGCAGACACAGGAGAACAGCTTTTGCTTAGCAAAGTAGAATTACTAACAATTCGAAATCGTCCAAGTCTAAGAAGCTTTGGAGATACATGTTAGATTAGCTGTTTTCCCAGTATTACTGGTAGTTAAATGTCTTCTATTGTTTGGAGCATACTCAAGATTCAGTGGCTTGGATATATTGACTTCGACTCCTGATGATTTCATTAGAGGAATAATTATCGGATAAGAAGTCAATGTGTCGTTTGTGTATTCTTTTAGAGTATCTGTGTAATTCTAAAAGCTAGAATCTTAGTAAAACGGATTGGTTTTGAATGACTAGAGTTAGACTGAGTAAACACTAGCTTAAGTTGAAGCGTCATTAGAATTGAAGTAGTCACTTTCACTGCATTTATAATATGCACATATGTTTTTATCTGTGATGACTTAGGTCTTCAGGGATATCCCACCTTGATCAAATTAGAATTGACCTTCATTAGGAAGACTATTTTCGTTAAGTTTATCTGCGATAGTCTATGCGACACCTAATTACAAGGAAGAAAGCGAGGCAGTCGCATTGAGATTGCTGTTGATTGTCATACTATTCGAAATCTAGAAGAAATCAGTGAGTTATTGCTTTTTGATTTCTCTTTGGATTTTAGAAAAAGATGTTGGTAAAGTTGAAGATAGGGAGGAATTCATCGATATCAACACAGATTCTTATTCCAATTTGGAATAATCTATTCCTGAGGCAATGATACTCTATGTAGCTCTATCAACAGTGCTCGGGAAAGATGAAGACAAGGGGAGTAAAGAAAGAATGGATTTTAATGATGAGATTATTTGTTTTTTCTAGGTATTAATTGCTGCTGATTTGAATGGCTTCTTTTAGCTCAGATCTTAAGACAGAATAGAGAGTCTGGAGATGTATTCGGTTTCTGACTGACCATTTGTAGAGAGATATTAAGTTATTAGCTGAGAGTAATCTGATTCGGAAAGGGAAGCATCAGCTACAGGGATAGCCAGAGTTGTGTTGAAAATAGCCTCCCTTGAATCAATTGCCATAGCTAAGACAATCACAGTTCCTGTTGGCAGCACTGTTGAAATCAAAGAGCTTTTCTAAATATCAGAGATTTGCTTTCTTTTGACAATCTATGGCAGCTAGACTTCTTGATCGAATTCGCTTTGACTGCTGTAATAGAAAAACTAATATCTTATTGGAGAGTCTGCATCCTAGCATCCAGTCATGGAGAGAGTGAAAATAGTCTTCAAAGCAACCATTGAAGCAGTGTCCTTTGTGTAGGTAAATATGCAGTTGTTTGGAGGGAAATTTATCGTGAAATAGAGAATCGATATGCTTGGCATGAAGTAATTCGGATTGTAGACAGAAAAACGGATTTCTAAGGGTAGGATTGTTCTGTCAAAAGAGGAATTTATATCCCAAAGTCTGAACCTAAGAGAAACGTAGTCAAATGTGATGATCCCAACAGTTTCATCGTTGTAAGTGACTGTGCCAGAATACGAAAGAATATCAGTGTTCACTGAGGAGTCGTAATCTAGTTTCACTCGCACTTCCTCGTCTAGATTTAGGATCTTCGAGAATGGATCGATAGCAGTGACAGTAGCAGTAAGTGCTGGCAGATCGAATTCTTAGAATGATACATAGATCGAAGAAGAAGTTGATCTAATGTCTTTCGTGCCTGTGTGGGTGAGTTTAATGGAAATGTACGGAAGAAATGATCGCTTTGGGATGGTTATCTGAGACCCAGGAGAGAATGATAAAACTACACCGTTCTTATTCTAGCAAGGAGATCCATCAATCGGGCTTACGCAAGTCCATGTTCCAGTGATCAGTTGATTATCCGTGGCACTTTGGATATCCAAATCTCGTACAGTATCCCTGATGATTAACTCTGTTTTGTAATTTTGATAGCGATTTCCTCCGTTGATGAGGACAATCAAAGGTGATAACTAAATAGGAATCGAGAGAACTTCATCGGAGGTCATCAATGAGTTGGAAGTCTACTAGAGATGAATCTTAGGAAGAAAGAGATAAAGTTAGAGAATATTCATTGTAAGCAAGGAGTTTAAGAGAAAAATTGATATTAATCATAAAGGATATTATGTTACATTGAAATTGTAATTCGTGGCAGCTTGCAATGAATATGGAGGGATGTTGAAGCTGTAGGATGAGCTATTGTAATTAGCAGAAGAAAACGAGATAGAAGAAGCTTGAGGAGAGGTGATCATAATATCCACATTTTCTTTAAGGATAGTCTTGATTCCGTACATGTCGCAGCTTTTCAAAAAGAAGAAGACTACTACATCAAGATTGTTAAATCTGTTGATTATTTGAGAGGAAAAAGATTAGTAAATTAAGTGGAAGACTAAAAAGAGATTTTAGATTTATCTTACCTGTACATCGGAAATGAAAAATTGTCGGAAATTGATTGTGTGAAACTGACCATTTTACTTATCTTGAAAGTAAAAATATTCGAACCCGTATTTGTATTTTTGAGCCCATAAGTGAGCTTGATTTGCTTAGTGGTTTCTAATGGAATAGTACCCATAGGAATAGTTAGATTTATTAGTTGCTAGGTGTTAGCAGCGTTAAGGATTGAGACAATAGCAGTGTCAACTGAGCTAGAGCTATCTTGGTTCAGAAGAGACCATGTGACAGTCTTGAACCCTCTTGAGCTATCCCCAGTCATATACTTAAATACTATTGAGTAGTCAACACAAGAATCACTTACTGCACTGTAAGTGTAGTCAACTACAGGTGCGGTAACGAGAGCCTCTTAAGACACTACATTATTTAAGAATGTGTCAATAGTCCCAGGGGAGTTGTTTGAGAATTTTAGAACACCTGGCAGGAATGTCAGAATATCTCCCTTGTAGATTTGAGAAGTAGGGTCTGTAATAAGAGAAATAAATAAAAAATAAAAAGTTTTTTACTAAAATAAGCTCTTCCTTTTAGCTTACCTAGAGTGACATCAATGAATGTTCCAGATATATTGCAGCTGCTGTTTTCTCCAAGCAGAATGAGACTCACTGTGGTGAAGATCTACTAGCATATTGCATAGGAATTAGAAGGAAATCCAATAAGATTAGAGAGGGCTTTGCCAAAATTTATCTTCATAGTAGGAGTTGATTTTGACAATAAAATATCAACTACAGCTTAGGATAAATAGCTGCATTCATAGAATGTTGCTCGCTGATCTTCAGTATCTTTACATATGCATTATCCACTCGATTTTTCTCTCGAAGGAAAACATAGAGAGCAAGTAGCAGAGTTTATTGAAATTGTAAACGGTGAGCATGTTTCGCATGTTGGAAAGCAAGATTAACATCCAGCAGCTGAGAAATCAGGACAAGCAGTGCAAGTCAATGAGGCAATGTTATTGGAATATCCATTGGGACATGTTAATAGGCATCTATTTTGAAAGAAGAAATATGACGAATTTGAGCAAGTAAGGCAGGCAGCATTTGACCCAGCAAAACAAGTCGAACAATCTCCGTTACAAAGTGTGCAGACGTTCGTTGTGGTGTTTCCGTAGGTTCCATCAGGGCAGATAGAAACACAGGTGGAAGTATTAGTGTTTAAGAACAGTGAGCCAGTGCAAGCTGTGCACTCTGTAGATGAACCTCCCGAGCAACTAGCACAAGAGGCATCACAAGGTATGCAGACTTTGGAAGAGACATAGAATCCAGATTAGCATGTCAAACAGCCTGAGGCTTTACAAGTCGCACATTTGCTAGTACACTAAAAGAACAAAGAATGAAAGAATAATTTTAAAAGCTAAGTAATTTCCTTTCGTATGTTTGCTTACATAATCTACGAGAATGAATATGTCTTTGATTCCAAAGGATTAGTTTTTATTACTTAAAGTTTATTTTGTGCTCAACTCAAGAATCATATTCAAACCTATATGAGTAAAGTTAGAACTTACATATTCGACAAGATCTAATCCTGGCCCTCCGCAGATATTTGATAAACTCACTTAGTCAGTATAAAAACTGTGGGATACTGAATCGACTAATAGATTAAGATCAGTTATACCCCAAGAATCCACTAATACCAACATAAAATGGAGTCTAACTGACCAATGAGGACGGCTGGAAACAAACATCAAACAGATTATTAGTTTTTCTCTTAAAATAATCATTTAATTGCTTACAGATTGGAATATGGCATCTAAATAATAGACCCTGCTCCAGCGAGAAACGGTCCTCCAAGTAGATGATATGATGTGCCACACTATGCAGTCATTGCGCTGGTTGAAAGAATTCCTCTGTTTCCATAGAAACCGGACACCGAAATGCCATATGCTTTTATTTAACTCTCTCCGAAGAAATACCCATCTAGACCATTTTCAATCAAATATCCTGGATCTACAAAACACAATCAGATTAGATCATCTCTCTCTTTCTCTTTTTAAGAATCAAAAAATAATAATAGTTATTTTTACTGACCAACGCCTCAGAATAATCAACACATTTCTATCCTGAGATATATGAAGAGCTAGGACATTGGTGGATACATTCTCCTTTGTAAAGATAATACCCACTTCCAATCGTGCATTACAAACAGATTTAATTCTGCTCATCACATGTTGAGCAATGATAAAAGCAAAGATCTTATATGCAGAGATTATTCACAGACTTAGATATCACATAATAAGCAGGACAAGAAGTCACGCACTAATACCAAGACGTAAAATAATCTTTGTTACATGAACATGTATTGCCGATTTTAGTAGCATTAGCCGGGCATGTTAAGCAGTTATTCTAGGGATAGTTTCAAACAAAATATGTTTATTTACCTGATCAAAATTATCCCAAAACAATCATTACATATTCCGGACCATAGCAAGAAGCACAGGTGATATCGCATCTATCAATATGAACCATGAGGTTTCTTAATCCAGCTCCTTCTGATGTGATGGACTCATCTGTTTTAGATAATATTGAGATTTTCACAGAATCCGAAGTGTGACTCGTAATATTTTAGTGGAACAAGACGAGATCATCATAGAAGCCATCACTAGAATTAGAGCAGATTGTGACACCGTCTGAATAGTTTTTGGTGAATTATCCATATTAAGTATCATCAATTACCACTGCAACATAATCTTTATCAATGTCTAAGGAACTAAATAGGAGAATATCAAATCGCACTGCCAAACTCCAATGTGGAACTAGCTTATCAACTATTAGAGTAGGTTGTTCGTTATTTCCAAAGATCCCGAGGAATGATTCTAAGCCAATATAATTGTTGTTGGGACAGTTAATTATGGAGTAAGGACTCCAATCAGATACGTCGTAAGACTAAATGTACTAGTTTAATAATGATCCATAGGTAAACATCACCTCTTTTAATTTAAACAAACCAAATGATTAGGCAAATTCAAAGGAGTGAAAGATTGTTACCCTGGAAAGCGACTTGGAACTAGAGGAGGAGAAGGAGAAGAAATCGGGGCACATAATGAGTAATTCTCATGGTTTTTTCTACGTTGGCAGCAGAATATTTGTGATTTGATGGAGTTTACTTTTTAATATTATGAAATTATTGTTTGTTATTTGTTTTTATGAAATAAAGAGTTATTATGGTTTCGGTGACAATTTTTAAACTTCTTCTATTGGTATGAATCTTCTGCCTTAAGGTGAGGAGTCTCTTTTATCTGGGAAGTATTAATGGTTGTTTTGATCAAAAATCATAGGGAAAATTTTAAAAATAATGATTCAAAGAATAAAAAATTACAAAACATACCCATCAGATTTAAATAGTATGCGTTAAAGGATGGTTTTATTGTGAAAAAATAAACTCCCAAAATAAAAGTGAAGTTTATTTAAGAAAAATTAAGGAAAAGCCCTTGTTAGAAAACTGAAAGTATAAATCAGTGATTTTGAGGATCTAACCCCCAACAATAAAAAAAACCTATTCCTTAAAATAATCAAAGTTTTAGGCACACTTTTGGAAGAATTATAATATTTCTCTTCTATTAAAAGATGAAAACTAATGGAGTTATGATTGATTATCAAGGAGCCTTTTATTAAAATACTGATTAAGAAAATTGTATCGATCTTCCTTTCTTTGATAATCATATTTATCCTAATTTGCCTGATTTTTGTACTAAAAAGCATTTTCAATTTTCATTTTCTTCTTCTTCTTCTTCTTCTTCTCAAATACCATCAACCTTGATTGTTTCCTTAGTGAAGAGATTCTTATTCCGTTGCTGAGATTCGTCTCCAAGTTTTTCAACTTCAAGTTTGGAAAGATTTGTGTTCCATTTTTGCAGCTGATTTACTTAGCACTATCAACAAAAAAATCTGTCAATTATTGGTTCTATCCTTTCCATCATCGTGCTATTCATCTAATTGATTCTATTTCAGTTTATTTAATGTTGAAACCATCAAATGTTTTCAATTGATTTCTCCATTTGTTTTTCTTGATTCCTTTTAGATTCTGTATATTCAAAAGAGCATCACAATCAGTTTTCAAATTATGGAAGCTTTTCTAGTATGTTTATCAATTTATTCAATTGTCTTCAAATGCAAAATAAAAATACACATACGTTTTTAGATAGATACATTGCCAATACAGTTTCTTAGGAGTTCAATCGAACATGATCTAAAATTATCCTCCTCTTTTGAAGTGTTTTTATGTGAAAATTTCAAGTTATGATAAGACTTCCTCGACTGATTTTGCTGTATTTTTGGGCTTAGCCAGCACAATGTTTTCTAAGAATTCACTGATTAAAAATCTCGTGGCTTAGGTTGTTAAAAGAAGAGTTGAATTTGATCGAACCATTTTAGTTATTGCTGTTTCTCTTGGCATTAAGAAGCAAATATCACCTTAGCTGAGATGATCTGTACCTAACATTTCTCCAAAGACCTTGCTAGTGTGAGTCTTGGAGCTTTTGCCAGCTTCAAAGATAACTCGACATTTCTCCCTGAGCTTGTAGCTTGGATTTTCTTCACTAAATAAAAAAAGAAGAAGGAAAAAGAAAATCAAAGGAGAAAGGAGATTAATTTTAAAAATATAATCTTACGCGAATGTTTAGGTGTTGATGACGAGTAGCGGATAGGAATAAGGTAATGCCAGCACACTGTCATCGATGGGAGTGATCCATGGGTCTAAAGCTACAACTCCCTTGAACATTTTGTTATTTGTTAATGCAGTTTAGATTGCTGTAGCTCCACCGAATGAATGTCCCATGAGAATTATATTTTCAGTGTCAAGATATACTTCTCTCTCGAATAGCTTTGTCATTAAATCTTTGTTCTTAATGACCTATGCTACATTCTCGATTTGATTGCATCGTTAAGCTAGTTATTTAGCTCTAATCCCGTGGAATGTTTCTTCTTTGTTCTCCTTGATCGCTGCTAGCAATTCATCAGGATAAATCTCTTCTTCATGGGAGACTGAGAAGACTATGTATCTGGAGATTAAAATTTATTGTTTTAAGGATGATACTGACCTGATTTGGAAGGAAATAAAAATGATTTAATATAAATTACCCTTTGGAAGCGAGATCGGTTAGGAATACTGAATAGGCTTATCGATGGGCTGCCAAACCATGGCTGAAAATAACCACTGGGAATCTCGAAGAAGAGGAATTAACTGTATCTGTGTTATCTTTATCGTTGCTCTTAGCCAATGGGGCATTGGGGGCACATGAAAAGAGTATTTAATTAACAAAGCTTGTAGAGATTTCAAAGAACCAAAGTGGAATTGATACAGGGGATATTTCCATGCTTTCGTGCATTGTTGTAGAATATTTCTTGAATGCCTGCTAAGCCCATTTCGCTAAGGCTCTTCGGGGATGTATGTCCTTTGCTAAGGCAGGGTAGAATACAGATATTTCTGTTTTAAATGAGTCTTGTATGCGCATTTGCTTAAGCCCTGATTTAAAACTGCCTTGAACTCCAGGGAATTTCCAAACTGGCATGAAGACAACTGCTGAAAAATATGCTACTAGAAGCATCACTTGAATTGCGAGAAGAGTCTTAGATTCATACTGCATGCAGCGTAGGATGATGATCAGTGAAAAAGAACTCACAGCGAATATTGAGTTGATCCTAGATCCTTCTTGCTTAAGTTTCAGGAAAAAGAGAAATCCACCTAGGAAAATAGTCTACGCATTACCCCAGGAGAAAATATCGCTGTCAATCTGATCTTTGCCAAGTTTCTACAGCACATACAGATCTCGCAAGAGATTCACGAGTAAGAATAAGCTGAGAATGATCTCAAACGCAAAGGGTTTTTTGCGAATTGATGTTTCAATTGCCATAAAGAAAAAAAAATTGTGTGATTTTTGTTTTTTTATCCCCCGTAATAGTAAATCAAAAAGAGAGAGATTTCTAAAGAAATATTAGCAGAAATCTTTTTAAATATAAAGATTGGCTTTCCAAAGGATACTCGTTATATTCATCTTAGAAAACAAAGAGATACTCTAACAAGAAGCATGAATCATAGGGGTAGATATTCAAAAGATTGCCTAAGTTCTTATGCAAATTGACTTCTAATAATTGATTCTCCTAAAACGGAAAAGATGATTGATAGATGCAAGAAGAAATAGCTATTTCAATGAATTATTATAATTGATTCTTTTCTTAATAACACCAAAATGTAAAACCAACAGAAAATGAATAAGAAAACAAATAAATTGTGAAAAAGCTTTTTTAAAAAGTCAACATAAGTAATGGAAACAATAAGTAAACTATGCAGACACAAGCAGAAATAACACGCACGCACACACTCATATATCTTCTTTGTCTATTGAATTGATTGAAGACAAGAAATAAAATAAATAATAGAAATATTTCATAAAAGGGATTGAGTGCATGATTTCGTGCAAGAATAAAAAAAACTCATCTCCTCATGCTATCTACTATCATCGTGAACTCATATCGTTTCACTTCTTCTTTTGGACAAGCTAGTTAGAGCTATCCAGGCCTTCTAAATCGTCAATATTGTGCTCACTCCCTTCTATTTAAAATCAATCCAAACAAACATAAAAATCAAAGGCAGTATAATAGTTACCATATTATTATCTGTTTATCTCTATGTATCCACCCATTTGTTGCAATTATCTTACATGAATAGTAGAACTATTTCATTCGGTCTGAATACTCTGATTATGCATCGCTCTTATTCTCATCTTAGGGATTATTCTCTCCTTCTTCTGTCAACGCAGCCAAACGCTTTTTGAACATCCCAGTAGCAGATGCATCTGAATGCACGAATGTTAATGTCATCAAAGATTATGATGATGAAGGATGTTGTTGTTGTTGTTATTCTGTCCCTGCAGTTGCTACTTCTTCTGCTGTTGTTTCTCCTTTATTCTTCATAGCATATTAATAGAACACTTTGAGAAGCACATCAGAGGCATGCTGCAGAGGTATGCCAAAGCTATCTGAGCTTTCTTATGTGAAAGCAATACTCTCGATGCTACGATCCGCAGCAGTTTTTAAGCACTGAGTTATCGCAATTTCCAGTGCTTCAAGCTCTTATTGCGCACCTCCTCTCCATAAGGGAAGTGTTGAGTGGATGATCGTCTATGCATGTGGTAGTTTCCCTCCCTTTGTGCAGACGATCTCCCCGACACTTAGTATTTTATTCTCATCACGGAAGACTTAAAGCTCTTTACGGAGATCATCATCGATCGCTTTTGAGAGGATAATACTGGATTCTCCGAGGAGAAAGCAATCCGTCCAGTTAACAACGCACTTCGATGTATCCTAGGTAATATCTCCAAGGACAACTCGAATCTCAGTATTGAAGAGTTTCCTACTGAGGATAAGCTCGTTGAGCTTCTTAGGCTTTCTTTTGCAGCAGAAGTTTCCCATAGATTGGCAGATATTTTGGCTTGTTGTGTTGTTGCTGGAGATATTGAGGAGAGCGACAAGAAGAATGATAGTAATTTCTGAAGATCTCTATATTTGTTGTTTCGTACCGTTTTATCTTAAGAGCTCAAACCAACAAACAAAGGGCTCTTTAATTAATTTGAAAGACAAAAAACGAACTCAAGTTGCAGAATTCGCTGTGGGAAATAATTGAGAAAATAGATTAAAAATACATGACATTATTAAGAAGACACTTGATTTTTTTAGTGTGGGAGTCTCTTTTGAAGGGTTGTTTAGTGCAATGTATGCATTCTTCATGGTACTTTCTTTATAAAATGAGATATTCTTAGAGATTTATTCAAAGAGAGAGATTGTATCATTTTCGATGTAGATTAAATAAACAATATAATCTTTCCAAACTCACAATAATAAAGATCGATAAGGACGTTGGTATTTTTTGTTGGTTTCATTAGCCAAAAAAGGAATAATCAATACAATAAATCAAGAATTATCGTCAGAAGAGAAAGAGAGAGAAAGAGAAAGTTATTATTTTACAATAAAACATTGATCTGAAGGATTAAACATAATACTTTAAGTTTCATAATGAGCACTCTTTTAGTTGGTGGCAATAATAACAATATGAACAACAATGGAGGATCCAGGATGCTTCAGAGAGATACAGTTGTCCTTCCTCCTATTCAGGGATCACATGGGAATTCAATAACCATCAAGCCAGATTCGCCAAGGACCAAAGAGGCATGCTTGGAGTTAGGGATCAACCCGCTAGGTTTCCATCTTAAGTAACCAAAAGAATTGCATAATGCTTTAGCTATTTTTTGTATCAATCTTACAATATTTATTTGCTATTCTGTTTATGTACTTGCTTCTTAGGAGTCTCGAAGAATTTGGAGATGACAATTGCTCAAAGGAGATCATCCAGCTGAGATATAATCATTATTTAGAAAGAGTGCAATGTAACGCTTATACGATGCAGCAGTTTCGACTGTGTTTTGTTAACATTATCACTTTGATCGTTGTGTTACACAGAAGATGCAAGGGAAGTGCAAGAGAGAAGAATGTAACTGATCAGACAAGCTAGACTTAGATTCAAGTCTAATCTTCTGTAAGAGAACACAACAGCAGCAGGAGCATCTTAAGCAGGGATTCCAGGGAATTAAATTACAGGAGAGGTGGCAATTACAGCGAATTCAAGAAGGAGCATCATACCACCAGTATAATTGCAGCAAGATACATTTCAAAAGAAGTTCTAACAGACAAGCAATGCTTCCAGTAATAACTTGCAACTTTAGTCATAGTAATAATCTCAATTCCCCATGACAAAGAGCCTCTCAGAATCAAGACTGTAAGGAGAAAAAAAGAAGAAGAGAATCAAGGGAAATGTTTAACATTTAATTATTTGGATACTTGTTCTTTGCTTAGGAATCCACGACAGATGAAGGCATTGTACACGAAGACAGTGGGGTATCTTAAGACTTCGCATCACACTGCTGCGACATAACCTGGAGAAGAAATCATTGGATTCGATGAGAACGAAGGGTCTGAGCTAGAATACAAGCTTCTGACAGAAATAGATAAGTACAATCGCTTAAAAGAGCAGAAACAGGTATGAAGAGAGAGAAGGGGAAATGAAAATAGTTAATGAAGAAATTAAAAAAATATTCACTCACAAGCACAGGAGAAAACTATCAATA
>Ga0302271_10001645_pt1 | contig 21289 bp, 11 predicted proteins | sample III_Bog_N1_1_FD_198767 | JGI IMG/M metagenome (GOLD analysis project Ga0302271, IMG submission 198767) | Peat permafrost microbial communities from Stordalen Mire near Abisko, Sweden - III_Bog_N1_1 | ecosystem: Environmental > Terrestrial > Soil > Wetlands > Peat | place: Sweden: Abisko... | reverse complement strand
ATGGAAATTGGTTCCAGTTAATCTGTTTTACAGGATGCGCTTGGATACTTCGAAATTGAAGTGGGGTTCTTCAATTTCATAGTTATCTTTCTTGCTCTCGCTGTAAGATTTCATTAGCTTGCGATTTTTTGAATTTAATTAACTTTCTCAAATTAAGGAGATTTTGTTCTACTTTCCCACCTTCATTAAACAAGAATAATGTGTTTCGATAAGAGCAATACTTTTTTTTAAAGATTAATTATTTTTAATTATGTCTTTTGCTATTTACCCAAGAAAATCTAAGCGATTCTCACTGGCACATACAAATTACTATTTGAATTCTCCTAATTGAATTCTCCTTGAAAAGTATTTTACAATTTACACCGAATTTACTAATGCATTTAGCTATTTCTTAGACTAAGTCGAAAATACTGCTAAAATTGCGTAGATGGGATAATTTCCTAAATAATGAGCAAGATTTTTCTTGAGAGCGAACATAGAAATCAATTGAGATTGTGAAAAAGAAAAAGAAATAAGAGAAAAAAAAGCTTAATTACTCTAAAACTCCATAAAACTCCCTTTGATTACTTGCGTTAACCTTAGGTTGAAAATCATAAAAGACTGGAAGATATTATTTTGAAGGAGCAAAAAAGGAAGGTAACCTCCAGAAAACAACACTGATATGTTGGATGTAAAAGGTTAGAATCCATAAGCTTAACCAAACGAAACTCAACTACAGCAGTATCCTTAAAATATGAGATCAGAAAAATTTCCAGGATTGGCTTAACCTTCTGAAACTATACTTCAAGCGATACCTAGTGAGAAGAGCTTCTATCTTCAAAAACTGAAGAAAAAGGTGAATTTACGAGTACAAGTACCAGCAATCAGCTAATGCTCAGGATCGGAGTGTGCAAGCATGTAATTTTGTTCTTTGACAAAAATGAAATTAAAAATCAATGAAAATTTTAACAAAAAATATTTGTAATACATTAATAAATGTGGCTTATTATTGTTAAAATACAAGCGCTGATGGAACTCTTTTCAACTTGAATATTGTGCTAGACAAAGAAGGCATGATCGATGGTCTTGGAGGTAAAGTTATAAATTAGTTTATGATTATGTAACATTTTTACTAATTAACATTCATTCTCAGAAAAACAGCAGTCGCAACCACAACAGTCTCAAAAGAAGCAAGAACAATAACAAGACACCCAATAGTAATAGCAGCATTCGAAATAGATTTCCTCTGATAATCAAAATCCTTTAAATCTCATCAATAATCAAACATAAGGAACTAATTTGCTCACAAACACGAATAATGGGAATAAGATATCACTGAAAACGCACTTAAAAACTAGCAGTAGCAGCAGTGAAAACTCAAATGAACGTGAGAATCTAGTTATGCAAGTTGGTGATGTGAAATTACTCATTTCAGAATTGAAAAAAGTTAAAGTCCTTGGTCATGGTTCGTCTGGGTTAGTTGAGAAAGCCGTCCATGAATCCACTGGAATTGTGCTTAGCATAAAGGTAATATTATCAAAAAAAAAGAGAGAAAGTAATAGATTCACTGATTGTCCGCTTTGAAAAATTTATATTTTGATTTTTGTAATAGAGCATTCCTCTGCTGACAAATCAATCTTTTCTGAAGCAATTAGACTAAGAATTAAAGACACTGATCCTTTGTAACTCAGACAGTATTGTGAAATGCTATGGAGCGTATATTTAAAAATGTATGGTGAATATTGCCTTAGAGTTTATGGATCTAGGCACTGTAAATGATCTTATCAAGAAATTTGGACGACTCCCAGAGTAAATAGTCGCAATCATAGCAATCAAAGTAAGATTCAGAAACAAATTAGGTTTTTCTAAATGATCTTTCATAAGGAAGCTAATGCCTTAATGTTCTTATTTTTGAAGGTTCTGAAAGGTCTTGACTACATTCACAATAAAGCTAAGGTGATTCATCGTGATATTAAACCATCAAATTTACTGTTGAACAGCAAAGGAGAAGTGAAAATAGCAGATTTTGGAGTATCAGCTAATTTAGAAAGTGCAATAGTCAGTAACAGCTGGGCTGGAACTGTCACGTATATGTCACCCGAGAGATTTAGAGGATAACCGTATTCCCCTAACACCGATATCTGGTCGTTGGGGTTAACGATCTGCGAATGTGCTCTCGGTATATACCCTTATTATGATGAATCATAGTATGAAAAGAGAGATTTCCCACTTTCATTTTGGGATATTCTAGAGTATTTCAATATGAAACCAGCACCTAGATTACCTGAAAGTTTCTCCGAAGAAATGAAAGACTTTGTTAGTTAGTGCATGAAGAAATCTCCTGCAGATCGACCAAGTTCCCAAGCACTTCTTGTAAGCGATAAATAAAAAAGTTTTAGCTAGAGAATTATAGGAAGTTAAAATATTTAGTTTTGCTATTTTCTTAGTTTTCCTGATTAAAAATCACATCTTTTTTTTCCTTTAACTGTTTTTATAAATTGGTTTGTGTTCTAATTTTGATTTGATTTTTTGCTGCTTGACAGAAACATCCAATGGTGACTAAGTTCTCTTATTTAGACTCATCAAACTTTGAAAAATGGATAGATGCCAACCATCTCAAACCGCCTGAAGAGCCCATTTATAAAACGAGCAAGAAATCAGAAATAACACCAACAACTGGAAATACTGCCTAAGCGAATAAAAACACTCCTAAATCTCAGCAGTAGCAGCAGTTAATATAACAATAAAAGAAAATACCATAAGCTCAGTAACCTTAATCATAACAATAATTGCTGCAATATCAGCAATAGCAGATGGAGACTCAATATCAATAATAGCAAATCATAATTTAAAATCAAAATATAAGTAAAGATATTCTCAATCAATCCAATTCAGAGAATGCCTAAGTGAACTAATAACCACCTCAAATCAGCATTAATCAAAATAAATACTCAGAAACAGTTCCTTAGGATTTAAGGAATGCACCTTAATAATCTCAATACTCAAATCTAGAAATGCTTCCAAATAACCAATCAGACAAAATTAATCGAAGTTAGCTATCCTAGTCGAATTCATTCCATGAGAAACTATTGCAAATCGAGCATCAACGTGAGCACTCAACTGAGCAATACTTTAATGAATAATAGAATATCTTACGTTTCGGGGAAGTCAACGCTAGAGTATCTAATCAAATCGAAGCAGAAATCGACAAAAACAAATCAAGCATCGAAGCGTTTTTCAAGGAATAGTTCGTTAATAACTTGCTCCTGTCCGTTCAAATCAAAGTTAAAAATTCAATTCTCCAACAAATACCAGCATTAGTGAAAGCAGAATTTCAAAGAGAACTCTAAGATTCCCTTAAAAAAGCATAAAATATTATTAATCCTCCTTTCTTTACAAGTCCAACACCAGTTGCAACCAATCCAGCTGCTCCCTAAATAAATGTTAATTAAGGTGCAGCTCTGAACTAAAACTAACAGAATATGCACATAAATATCCAAAGTTAACTGAAATAACCTGCTTAGCAATCTCAATAGCATATTAGTGATAATAAACTAGTTTCTTAGTAACAGTAGTAGCAGCAACAACAACGAGCAAATTCTAAATCTCCAAACGCATAGTCTATTAGTAATTTCTTCAATAAAGAGCCTGATACTCATCTCAAACTAAACCCAGCTCCACAATCTTTGAAACAGTAGCCTAGCACAAATAGTTTGACTTCTAGCAGTATAGGTTCAGATTCAAGTGATAAGAATAGTCAAACAATACCCTTGCAACCAGAAAAACAGCCACAAATCCATATTGATTCAAAAGGAACCATTCAACAATAATAATCATAATAATAATCCAGTATTCCAAAGATATCTGATGATAAAACATCTCCAGCAAATAGTTTATAGTTACAAGATGTTGTTTCCCCTAAAAACAATAAAACAAGCACATAAGTCACTGGGATATAGGTCATAAAGCAACAGTAATAATAAAATTCTTCAGAACTAAAATCATAACAATAGTAGTAGCTGTAGAGCCAAACATCTCATAGTAAAACTGCTATCAATGCTGTTTAAGATCAACACCATCCAGCCCCTCTTGGACAGCAAGGAGGTAGCAGTAGTAATTCGAATTAAAACTCCAAGACTACTAGCTCGTTCAGTAGAACGCTAACAACAGAAGATCCTAATAAAGAGGTAGATTTTGAGATAAGCAAAGCTATTCAGAAAAAACTCACTGAAAAAAAGAGCGTTTCAACAAAATAAATTGTTCCTTCGTTATCGCAGTCGTCTTAACAGCATGTTGCAAGTAACCCTTAGTAGGTTTAGTTGCCTTAGTCATCAGCTAATCACTTATAAAATCATGTATCTACAGCTTTACCTTAAAGCATTGGAATTTCAATGTAGACTTCTTTAGAGAATTAGACTCAAGAATCTTAATAGCAACAACAGCAGATATCGCAAGATTCCCCTTCAAGCATTAAAAACGTCAAAAGTAATAATAATGTAAATGTTAATAGCAAAAGTCATCTGAATAGTAGTAATAGCAATAATACTGGGTTTGCTGGGAATGTATATTTTCAAAATCACTCAAATAGCAATGACAGCGAAGGATTGTCTCCTTGAGAAATATTTAGATAGATTAGCTTCTGGCAATGAATTGAGGAAAAATAACAATATTCTTAATACCATTTTTTAGTTTTTTTGACTAACTAACTGCCTTGTCCCTCTCCCTCAGAGCTACAAACACACTAACTTTAGTAATTTCAATATTCCTAACAAAATACATAATTAAATTCTTCATTGGAATTACTATGGTCGGGGGGGATACACTCGTAGCAGAATAAATCTAGAATAAGGGACTTAACAATATTAATTTCAGCTAGATCCTTCTTTGATTTAAATTATATTGACGTTTATTTATATTGCCTTCTCATTGTTTCAAGTAAAAATTTAAAAATTATCTTAAATCTATTTAAATGCGATCATATTGTATCAGCTTTTCACTAAAACTCAAAAATGATTCATTTTTTGCTGAGAAATTCTCTCTTTACTTGAAAAAATTGAATTCCTAGTATTTTCACAACTTTTTTCTCAAACTTTGAAAAATAGTATTGCAGTTTTGCTGTATTAAATCAGACAAAACAAGAAAATTATTGGATCTACGAAAGGACAAAAATCAAATGATATTTCTTTCTTCAGTTTCTCCTTTGAAAAGTTAAACCATTCACATTCATATGATTTCATGAGTTGAAGTAATCAAAATCTTTCTCTTCGTTCTTGCAGTACAATACCCGATTTAGAGGATAACAAAAAACTAAATGCTAGCAATTTTATTGATAAAGCAACATTTCTAATCTAATGTCCTTTAACTTTATTCAAATAAAGCTGTATTCTTCATCCTATTGGTTGATGTTACAGTACGTTTTCCCTTGTCTTAGAAAGCATAATTATCAGGGAGGATTATTTATGTGGGGGAGAATTGCCTTATCTTAAAATTTAACTTTTCTACCCTTAACAAATCCTCTGAACCTGATCAGAACAAAATGGCTAAAGGTGTCTATTTCCCCGGCCGGGCATTCTTTCTCTCATTTTCTCAACTTCACCTATAATTTAGATTGACTTCTCCCAGAAAGCAACATTAATTGTTTTTGACAAGAAAGTGAAAAACAACCCATTAGCAAATTTAGCTTAAATTTGATCTCTCTTGCGGTGTCAACTTGATATCTTTCGTCCTTCAGATGAATTTTTATAATAATTATTAAAAATAAACAAATAAACTCAACAAATAATAATCAATACTCTTTGAAAAAATGAATAAACTTCTTGTTGTTCTCCCTATCCTTGCTCTCCTCTCTCTTGGAGCTGTTTACTATGTCTCTCAAAATGACTTGAAGGAATCCAATGACACCATCACCATTGGTTCATGGCAAAATTGCTTCTAGAGCCTACCAGTTAAAATATGTGATGACCTTACAGACGCAACCTTGGTCGATCAATGCAACAAAGCTAATTATAATACTGCTGCCTATATGTGGGCTGGTGCAAGCAATGAACTCCCTGCTTGCAAGAGTTACTATGCTTACTTCGAAAAGAGCCAAGCTGGTGATTAACTCAACTACAGAAACTACTACAATAACTGCTTCGACGCCTCTTAGGTTGTCTCTGCTGCCTCTTCGTCATCTTATTTCTTCAACAGCATCTATGCTCCCAAGTATCTCAAATGTGCTGGCATTTCTTACTGAAGAAATAATTTAAATAAGGAATTCTCCAGAAGATCCAAAGATCTTTGTGAGTTTTATGTAGTGTTCATCACATTTCATCAAAAAACATTTATAAATTGAATTCAAAATAAAAAAAGTCATTATTTAAATTACTTATTTTAATAAAAATTTCTTCTTTGAGATTTTCCTTTGAACATTGTTTGATCCTTGGAAAGCTCAATAATTCAAAGCAAATACAAACTTTGTTAGTTTTTATGACGTCTTTGAAACACACTCTCCTTTTTATACTTAATAGAATCTTCTAGTTTAAAAGAATTCATTACTACTGGGATTCTATTTATGAAAAAGATTTTTAATGAAAAATTTGAGAAAAATTAATTTCAATCAATTTTAATTGATAAAAATCATGAACAATCTCAAGGGATAATTATCTTAGCTTCTCACTTAAACGATGAATGATTAAGGAGATGAGAGTTCAAACTCTTAAGCAAATTGTTTCAAGTTTTCAAAAATAAAGATCACCATTTTGTTGTTTCTTCAAGCAAAAATAGATCATAAATGATTTCTTACAAAACAACCAAATCACTGAATATTAATGACCGATTTTAATGTAAAAGAATTATTGAGGAGAACTTGATATTTTTAAGATTCTTTTACACATTAAGTAAGAATATAAAAATGTTACAGGTTGATTAAGAAAATTGAGAAGATAAAATATTAATTTAGCTAATTTCTTGGGAGGAAGGAGGGATAAGCAAAAAAAAGAAAGGAATTATCAATCAGATTTGAGAAAAATGCAGCTAAGTTTAAGTAAATAAAATTTTGTAAATTATTGATGATGCAAATAAAAATAACTTTAAAATTTTGCAATGATGATTATCAATTAATATCTGTAAATCATGGCTTTTTAACAGTAGCAACAATGCAACAACAACAAAAAATAGTAAAAACAAAATGCCAATATAACAACATTAAAAAAAAGCAAATAAAATTATTAAATTTAGATGAGTAAGTTTTTTGACCTTTTTGCTATTATTAACATTTTGCTTCTTTTCAGTCTCCAATCCTAGCAGAAAGATACTTAGAGATAACTGCAATCATAACTGAGGCAATCCCAATGATTCCACTTTCGAGCATCCCATTTGTGATTTTTATGCTACCGATTTTAAAAGGATTTTGTTATTTATCAAACTTCAATTCATCGATGTGTGTTCCATAAGAATCTACTATTTCCTTGATATGTGCACATGGATTTTCAAGATTCAATAATACTACGTCTTCTTTGATTTTTGAAATAGCTTTGGCATATAAGTAATTGCTAGTTTTGAATTACTAACAGAAATATCTCCTTCGCATTCGATAGATATCCATGAGAATAGCCTTATTAGAATTCAAAATCGAGTCATGCAAATCGAACTGTGAGTTTATCTTAGCTCCGTAATACAATATTAGCATCACGATAATCATCACACCCGTTGTTTCAATGACTAGAATGATGATAAACGATGGTTCTAGAGATAGCACCTCGCAATAGGATAAAATTAAAACTACCACTGACACCAACATAATAATTGCAATACCAGTGAAATTCGCTTGAACTCGAATGTCATATCGTTTACCATATTCTTAGCACACATGACGCATCAGTTGCCATGCTTTTAGATTGTTGCTCTTGAAAAGATTGATTGTAGGTAAGATCTTGTCGATATCGAGATTACGTAACTTTCGAGGTGATATCATAAATGCCATCTGCTCCATGAAGAATATCTAGATCAAAACATTTTATTAGAAATTATTAATAATTTTGTAACATTTTTTACCTTTCTTTTCAAGTCGATAACTCCTTAGATGAGTGTCCACACAGTGTAGAAGTAAAAGTGATATTGCAAATAGAAAACTAAAAAACTAATGACCCACTCATGCCAGCATGAATCAGTAAAATAAGAGCCTTAATAATAAGCTATTTTGTAGATTGTGGGGATTAGAGATCTAGCATAAGCATATATTTTAGCAATTGTTTGGGCATGCTTGATGTTAAATTTATTGTCATGTTGAAATGCATCAACAAGCAGTTTTATTATTCCATAAGCGTAGAATGGAGGATTTTAAGGTGAAGTGGTTGTAATAGGAGTTGGCATAAAAGGAGTGTTAGTTTGTTTGTGAAAATTAGATAGAATTTAATTATTATTATCTATTTTTTCGATTGTCTGTTTTTCAGGGCTTATCATGAATTCGATATACATCCAGCTTGTGTCGATGTCGTACATACGCTAAGCAAAGTATATCTCCTCGAAGATGATCTAGAAGTCAAAAAATAATCATCTTTAATGAACGATATTCTCTGAAATTTTATATAAAATTGCAAAAATTATTCCTTTATTTTACTCGATCTGTTTGATCTCTCCAATCATGCAGGAAGAAGTCCGATTCGAGTTCCTTCCCTTCAAAAGTGTACTCTTTAAGTGCCTTGATTTTGACAGGGTCAAATGTAGAGTATTTCACAGAAATAGTGAAAATTCTATAGAAAATACCCAAGGCTAAGTAGATGATTTCTGATTACAGAAACACATAAGGTGTTTTAAACGCAGCAAATAAACCAATTACAAGAAGGAAGAAAATATAAAAAACAGTTTGGCCTATGAACATCCTCGTAAAACCCCAGAACATTAGATTCCTCGGGAGGCTCTTCCCCATTTTATAGATTAAGGGGTTAGAAAGTGGTCCAAGTACCATGAAGAACAGCACATGAGCGATGAAGAATTCCAAAAATATTCCAATCCTTATGCGAATGTAGTAGCTTGTAAATTTCGTTATGTCCGTTAGAATATTGCGCATCTACTCATCTTTCCTCTTCGTTCCATCTTATTTGAAGTAATCTTCTAATTGGATGCTGCTGGAGCTCGAATTAAGAGATGATTTTGTAGTAGTGTAGTATTTTTAAGATTTTCTTATTTTTTCATTATCGAAAGATCGATCTTCGTTGGTGTTAATTTTATCAGGATTCTAATGAGTTTACCTACTTTCTCCTTCTTCTTATTCGTTATCAGCATTCTTAAGATCGACCAACACTGTGTTTCTTAGATTCATAGTTTCATTTTAAGTAATCCCTCTCAGCTCAAGAGTAGTTTCATGGGTATTATTAGGCTATCTTTAGCAATCAATAATTGAGGTCTTACAATCTGGTAATTCATCAAATTTTTATTCATTTTTATCAATTGATTCTTAATTGTCTTAAGTCTACTATTGAAGATTATTAACATGCAATTCATCATCTGCTGAAATTTCTTAGAATATTTTTTTTCGAGGATCCTTAGGTATTTAAACAGTGTTTAACTTAAAGGCACCAGAGAGATTCCCCTGAGATGTAGGTGAGTGCTCCATATCCTCAATAGGTTGTAAGGATGATTTTTGAAGTGATTGCTCTCCATAATCTGTTTTGTCTCCACTTAATTGACGGATTTTTAAAATCAACTATTTTTTAGATGCATTGGTCTCTATCATACCCTCCAAGAATCAGGGGAATGATCCAGACAGCTTAAAAGGAAATGGAAGAGGTTATTTCTTAAATGTATTGATAGGGGAAAAGGTATTAAAACTTCTGGTATGTTAAAATGCGGACGCGATTGAGTGGGCTTATTAAACTTTGAGCTGAGGAAAATTAAACTATTTTTGTTGGTTTGTTATTAAAAACAAAAAATCAGTCAATTTGATTCAGTGGATTCTTTAAAAATAGTTACTTAAACCTTTCTCTCCCTCTCTCTTTTCTCTTCCAAAACTTTTGATTCTCTTACAATTACCTTCTAAAACAATTCTAGTTTCTTCTTTAGACTGTCTTTAAAAGCATAAAAAAAATGCCTACAACCTGTAAAATCCATTTGAAAATAAGTTATTTTTTTTCTTATTGAAAAATAAAAATTAAAAGAAATCTGCAAAAATTGAGAGGATAAATATCTGAAATTGAACATATTCAGTTTAATAATAAAGCACTTTTGCTTAAAAGAGACTAATAAAATTTTAAATCTGTCAGTAAATTCCATCGTTCAATAGATATCAGTACTGAATTGAACTAACTTCCTTATCTTCATCATCCTAGATTTTAGTTTACATAAGCTGTTGTAATTCAGCCTAAAAAAGAAGGAAATTCAAAAAAAAATTATTAGTTTTGTCAGAGTTTTTAAAATCATGGATTAGAAACCTCATCAACAGAAACGCTTACTCAAAATATAAGTTCAAAGTGCTTATCAAAGAGAGATCTTCAAGTATCTCCACAGCTTCAAGACTGTCTTTCTCTTGGACTGAACGGTTTCTGAATAAACAACTAATAAAATCAATAATTAAATACTTGTTCAAAAGTTTAATTCTGATACTCAAGATTGAGAGTTAATTCGAACAATCGCTTAAGGTTTCCTGCTATTGCTTTGGTTAGTGCTTGAACTCCTTGACTGTCAACTTAACTACCTCTGTTAAATTCATCATAAGTTGAAACAAAAATAATTCGTTACCTATTCTTTTAATGTATTTTTGGATTGTTATCAATGCTAATTGCTTACATCAGATATAATCTGAGGGTAGTAAGTTTGGGAAGGTTCTCAAGGAATTGAGATAAACCAATGATTTCAATATTTGTAAATCTACAGTTACTAATAATTTTAAACCAAAAATATATTAATACTAGTCAATCTTTAGCAATTGACTGCTATTACTTAAAGTCTAAAGATAGAGATTCTAAAGATGATAATGAGATAATGTCTTAGAAAAGAGTCTTCAATCTGTCTTTCTGCATGATACCAGAACTTATTAGGTAATAATTTTAAAATTATTTTTAATATGTTGAAAATAATGAATACCTGAAGCCTAAATTTAGCTAAGTAAGATTATTAAGTGAAGAGAATCCTTTAGCTAATTTTCCAAGCTCTTCTTCAGCACATTCACTCCGAAAGAAGTGTATAAATGTGTTTAGAATTCTTTCTTAAATAGAATAGCAAGTTCAAAATCTAAGCAATCAACCTGATAAATAATCGAAGCTTCTTAAGAGAAGGGCAATCTTGAATCTCTCTTTCAAGGATCTTATCTATCTCAGAAATAGATAGGAATGAACTTTTTGAACAAGAATTCAATAAAAAGATGTCAATACAAAGATAATTATCTTTAATAATTTCATTGAATTTTTTTAAAGCCTTCTCTTTAGTTGTAACATGAACAAGATCGCCTGCTTTGTAATGATATTTTACTATGTTAGAAGTTCAAGTTCTGTGAGGTTTTGAAATTTTGATAGATTTCCAAAAATAGTTTCTTGTTTGGCTTCAATGTTATTGAAACTTTGGTGAATAAATTATTAACAATTGAAATCTGAAAAAAAGCAATTAAAGTATTACCTCAAATTCAAATGAAGAACTACTAAATTAATGAGGTTCTTTATGTTTTATTCAATTTGACTGATTTCTTGAATTTCATTAACACTTTAAAAAATAAAAATAAAATAATTAAAAATATCAGAAAAGTTGTTACCATAAATTTAGCTTTAGATCTTCCAATTTCAAGCAATTTCCGATGCCATTAAGTAGGATATTCATGCTAGGAGAGGTTAGTAATGAGTTACTTTGGAAAAAACAAGTTAAAAAATTTAGAAAATGCATTTTAAAAGGAAAACAAATGAGGTACTTTAAGTCGATCTCCAGATGATTCATATACATGAGGGAAGGAAGAGATTCTGCAAGAACTTGCAAAGATTCATCGTTGGTTGAGGTTTTTGAACTGAAAATCAAAAATATTATTTTAAACATTTGGATATATTCAAAACCTCAAAATAATTTACCCAATATTTAATTTCAATACCTTGAGATTACTCAAGCTTATTAGTGACTTTGACAGATTCGATAAATCAGTAATGAGATTAAATCTTTTTTAAAGGATAATATTAAGATAATTAATAAAATTGAAAGAAATACCAATAAATAAAATACTGAAGATCAAAATGAAACTCAGTGATTTAAGACCAATTTCTTATCGTTTCGGAGAAAACATCAATTCCTTCATCTGTGATTTGATTCATCCTGTTTAATTAACAAGAATCAACCGATTGAGAATTGAAATAATATTTCCTTACTATAAAAAAAGCGAAAAGGATCTGAGAACTTTGCAAGGCTTAACAATATTTCCTGCAAGAATCAGTCCTTCTTGACTGAGCTATTTGTTGCTTTTATAAAAAATAGGAAAATAAAAATAAAAAGCTAATTATATTTTCTCTTTCTCAAATTGATGAGATTCAATAAGCTATTTAGCTTTGTTTCTTTACTTGAAGTTCAAAACCAAAGAAGAGAGCTAGTTAGGTTCTTGTAAGGCCAAGGCTATCTTAGATATGTGATCAGTCTTCAATGAATACTCTGACCTTTGAATTGTTTAATAACACAATCATTAAGTATTTGAGAGAGAGTAAGTAAGATCAACAGCTGCAAGCCATTAAGCGCAGCTAAGATAAAAAGCATGTTACTTGAAAGAAATTTTTAAAAGGGATAGGTGTTTTAGATTCTTTGGATCCAAAACAGAAACCAACTCATTCCAATCTTCAGGGTTGGATGTTACTGTAATATATCTCGTGAAATAAACAAAAGAGTGAGAGATGAAAGACACAGAGATAGAGACATAGTAAACAATTAAGATAGATCTACCTTCTTAGCATAGATTTCTGGTATTTTGGTTTTGGTACTCCTATCAGATTGAACGGAATATTTTTAACGAAAGTTTTTTTTCGGGAGCATCTACTTCTTTTCTTTAATGAGCAATTATCATTTGGCTCTCTAGAATTGTTTAGATTCCCCATATTCATATTGATGAAATTTCCTCTCCTCATTAATCACCTGACCCTTATTATTAAAACACAATAAAAACAACCCTCAGACTAGTCAGGCATTTTAGTGACTTTGACAGATTCGAAAAATCTGTTATGATATTCCATCTTTTTACAGGATAGTATAAAGATAATTTATAAATTGAAGGAAATGATAATAAAAAAAATACACAAGATTAAGTTGAAGTTCAGTGATTTAAGACCAATTTGTTACTGCAGAGGAGATAGCATCAATTCCTTCATTTGTGATTCGATTCATCCTATTTAATTAACAAGAATCATCAGATTGAGAATTGAAATTATATTTCTTTACTCTAAATAAAACGAAAAGGATCTGAGATTTTTGCAGGATTTAACAATATTTCCTGCAAGAATCAATCCTTCTAAGTTCGGATTTTTTTTACTTTTACAAAAAATCGGCAATTAAAAATAAAAAGTTATCTTGTATTATGAATTCAAGTTCTAAAAGAAAGATTCAATGAGATATATTTACTTTGTTTCTTTACTTGAAATTCAAGGTTAAAGATGAGATCTAGTTAGGTTCTTGTAAGGCTAAGGCTATCTAAGTTATGTTCTCAGTCTACAGTGCATACTCTGAGCTTTGAATTGTTTAATAACATAATCATTCAGTATTTGAGAGAGTCAGTAGAGATAAACAGCTTGTAAGTCACTAAGCGCAGCTAAGATAAAAAGTATGTTACCTAAAAGAAATGTTTAGAAAAGATAGGTTTTTTAAATTCTTTGGATCCAAAACAGAAATCAATTCGTTCCAATCTTCAGCGTTGGCTATCGCTGTTTAATATCTAGTGAAATTAACAAAAGAGGGAGAGATGAAAGACACAGAGATAGAGAAATATGAAATTATTAAGAAAAATCTACTTTTTTAGCATAAATTTATGATATTTTGGTTATGTTAATCTTCTCAGATTGAGTGGGTTATTTACGATTATTATTATTCTTGATGAAAAATTATCATTTCAACTCTGGCTCGCGTTTAATATTTATCGAATTATGCTTCAAGGATATTAACTATGATTTTTTGAGAAGATTTTCTGCTTTGTGGGGATTTTTGAAAATTAACAAAAATCTAGTCAATGAAGATTTGATAAGGATAGTTTCAATTAGCAATCCCAATTGGGAAAGTTTTGATTTATTCGAGAGAACAACTTAGAGGGGGATATGAGAGTGGGGGAAGGTGATTACTTTTGGATATTTTTCTCAAAACAATTTAAGGCATGAGAATAGAGATCTATTGGAGAAGAAGAAGGAATCAATTTATTTTCATGTTCATTCTTGTTTTAATGGAAAAGATGTAATGAATCTTAATAACTGGTTTAAAAAGCGTGCTTACTAAAATAAAAAGAAAGAGTTAATTAGTTGAGATGATTTATGTACAATCAAGATTATTAATACTTAACTTTGCTAAAATAATGCAAGATTGAAAAAAATAAAGATATTATTAATTTAAATCAAAAGAAAAGATAGATTTAAATGGCTGATTATAAATTGAATTTCTCTCGCTCTTCTTTAGCAATCAATCTCCTTAGACTACCTAGTTAGAGGCTCTAGAGATACAAATTATTATTTTCTTATAACTTATTATTCTTTCTAGAAAAATATCATCATGTAAATTTATAATTTTCTAAACCATTTCAGGTGGAAATGCTTCTGACGCAATTTATTGGATTAAATAGATTGATTTAGGTAAGAAGGAACTATTGCCACTCAAAGAAAAATTGCCAAAAGGAATTAATAAATTATTATATCCTGTTTGTTCTTCATCAGTTTCGTGGAAATGCTACAAAGAACAGCCAGAATATCAAGATCAATGGTGTCATAGCCTCCATATGGGGTTTAAAATCTCAGTAATAATAACAATGACTCCTAATTCTCTTCTTCAACCTAAGCAATAAAGTCATTTCGAGACGCAACTGATAGGACTAATGATAAAAGCAATGAACTAAAAGGAGAAGAAGTTAAAACAACAACTAATAATTCAAATAATAAAATCAACGATAGTGGAAATATTCGCTCGTAAATCAAGATACTTTTGAGTAAGAAACAAGAGAGGAATGCTAAAACCAACCACGCTAGCAAAGGAAGCCTCCATTCAATAGATTCCTAAGTTTTAACTGAAGAAGACAGCAGGAATCATCGAGATCCATCACCTGCAGCAGGATTTAGCTTCAGTGCAAGTGGAAGAAGAAGTAGTTCAATGAGGTCAATTACACCTGATTCAAGGTAATTCAAAGGAACCGGAACAACAACATCAGCAGCAGCATCAACGAGTCTAAAAAGGCCCAGAATTAGTGAAATCACATTATTACCAACTGTTCTTGAGTAAACTGCTCCCTCTCCAAAACGTCCAGAGATTTAAAGTTCTAGATAATAATAAAACGAAGAAAGAATGCTTTTCCATCGTTTACCTGAAGGCCTCAAGGCCTAGTAGTAGCGATCATAACGCAGCCAATATCCTGATGGGAAAATAAGCCTCTAAACTCGCTTATCAAGACATGCATAATTTCCAAGACATCGAGGATACAATTCTTAGCCTTAACTGGTGATTCTCTAAAAAGACAATAGCAACACTCCAACATCCTCATCAGGGACTGTTTTAGCCAAGCCAATAGAAAGGAAAACACCCTTTACAAGTATCTGCAAAGCGATTCACGAAAATATCCTGCAAGTCCAGAAAAAAGTCAACAGTAAAGCGTAACTTTATCATTAATTCCGCAAACTGCTCGAAAGTAAATCCTAATATCTACAAGGGATCTACTTGGCCCCCGAATAACATGAAATTAAACATGAAGTATCTTATGTTGTCTAAGCCCTTATGAGTATTCTGAATAGTGCTGAATTCAAATATTCCTAGTAGTTTCAGAGATAAACTGCTCGAAATTTATTAAACGAGCTAGAAGTGTTGAATAAAGAGTCATTTAATTTGTATTTACTGCAGTCCAGGCATGAAGTTGAGTTACTTGGATCGAAAATCAAAATAGAACGCAGTGAAGTTGACTCAATGATGCTCAAGCTCAAAACGAAAAACAGTGTTCTCAGTAATCCCTTGTTTTAGCAGTTTAGTCACATGAACATGCCAATCACATTTAACAAAGAGAAATATGAAATGATGGAGAAGAGAATGGGCAGATTTGCATAACTCTCCACGGAGAACATGTTTGTGTGCTCCGAAATAGAGAAAGTCCTATGTAAACTCAAAGATATCTCCTACATCAAGACAAACCCGTATAAAACAGAATTCTTCTGAATCAAAAATGGAGAAGGAAAAAGATGAAAAGAAAAGGATCTATTAAAATTTCAAAAAATAATTTAAAAAATTTCAAGGGCATAATATGTATATATTGAAGCAATGACATTCCAAAGAGAAGAAAAAAGGATAGGAAAGTACGCTTTCAAGATACTAAAGTTAGCTTGTTGGCTGGATGACAATTCAAATAATAAAGGAGTATATAATGGAGCTTTAAACATAATCTCTTTCATGAAGTCTACAATCTTCCCTGAGGAACCTTTGACAGAATTACACAAATTTGAATACCTTTTAAAACGTTATTCAATCTAATATGTTTTTTTTTTGTTGTACTTGGGCAAAACAACATTTTTCAGATTTTTATGTAATTTATTTTAATAAATATCAAAGATAATTTTTAAAAGATTTTATGTTATTTCCTTTTTTTTTTCTTTCTACAACTAAATTCTTTATTTATTTTAGAGCTTTTCCCATTCTATGATACTATTTAAGCCTAATTTTGTATTAGTGGGAGATCATCTGAATTCGAAAAGAAATCTAAACCGATCTGCCTTGCAGAAGAATATAAAAATGAATGGGAGTATTTGAATTTTCGAATTATGCATCTCCAGGGAGTCCATTAAGAGATGAAATTTAGGAAGAAAGAAGAATAAAACAAAGCTGCAGACGTCGACAATATATATCCATAACAATAAATAAAAATAAAGACATATTCAAAGGATATATTATTGTCATTAGTTCCATTCTTTGTGAATTAATTTTCTTAATAAGAAGGAACAAAAAAAGAGAAGTCCTTTGATAATAAATAAAGAAAGAAAAAAAATCAATAGGTAACCCCTAATCGAATTTGAAACATTATGTCCGGCAGCTACTTTGCTATGACGGGCACCGGAAGTAATACGAATACTAGTTCAACGGGTATGGCTACTGACTCCAAGATAATTAGTAAGAATAATAATAGTAACATGAATCACAACGTTGGGTAAAAATAAGGGTACTTGAATCTGCATCCTCAGAGCCTTCATAGTTCTTCTTCATTTGGTTAAATTAATCTTTTACCAAGTACTAGTAGTTGTATTAGCAGTGCTAATCATACTAAAAAGCCTGTCAGCACATTATTTGAAAATCGGCGCAAGAGCGAAAAGCAGGCAGAAAGAGATGGTTTGAGATTTGGTGAATCAACGAAATCTGCAGGGTAGAAGGAATAGCTTTAAACTACGTCTATTCTTAGAGGGAATATTGCGAGGCAAGGTTCTTATGAGGTTAGGTAAACGGTAAATTTAATGGAGCATCAGATTGAAGATTCTACAATGAGAAATTCGTTTCTTTCATAGAAACATGCTTGCAGTGCAAAGTAGCTTACATGTCACTCACCTAGTTCAACAGGGATATTCTTCCAGAAATCAGAACTCATTCCGAAGACATTTCAAAAGAAGCTTAATGAAGGTAAAAAGTGAAGTTGTTAAACTGCAACGCAACGATAACAAGTTGCATGAGAATTAAATGATTTTGTACAATGAGAAAGAAGAAAGATAAAAAAGAAGAAGAAGAAGGAAGGAAAGTACTTTAAGCAAATAATTTATGGCTCCTATGAGTTTTGAGGGAGTAATGATGTTGTTTCAAAAACATAAAAAATTGAATCGAACCTCAAGTTGATTTAAATTTCCAGGTTGATTTCTCCTTCTCCCTCCCCCACAATTTTTATTTTACTTTTATTTTTTAATTTCATATTTTCTAACGATTTGATATTTATTCTCTGAATTCCAGGAAAGATGTGGCTAGGTCATACCAGCAATATCAGCAGTATTTCTAATAAGACTCCTAATGGATATGTCTCTCCAGCTTCTAAAACCACCAGTGCTAGCCACATTGGAATTCTTGGTTAAAATAAAAATAGAATCAAACTCGGATAAAACAGTCCTCATCAAACTAGCATTTCATCTCAGCAATTATACCTCAATAATACTTTAGAAAATGATGTAACATAAGATAAAAATGACTGCGGACGCACAATCACAACTGAAGATGAAGATATTGAATACAAATAACTTTATGAAAAAGAAAGCAGCGATCAATATTGTGTATCTCTGCCAGCAAAGAAAGCTAACAATCCAGTGGATGAAGGCAATTTCATGAAATAAAAATGCTCAAATAGTAGAAATAATACCACAAATACATAGAATACAAGTAATCATAGCAATATTCACTAAAATTCACAAAAAACCATGGATATCATGGAAGACACAAATAGGGGAATTGAAGAGTAAATATACAAACCTGTCAATCCTTATCTGCAAACGACTTAGACTTTCCAAGGAAAAACTCAATAAGCGTGGAGTTAATAAAATACAATGGAGAATAATGATTTAGCTTAAACAAATAGATCGAAAAACCTCCAGGAACTACTTCGAACAACAGAACAGCAATGTAAGAATGAATCAATTTTCAAAAATCGACATGTTTTCTTTGTTTTATTCCATTTATCTCTTTTTAATTTGAACCTTTTTGGAATGCTGTAGCCAACGAAACAACCACAGCCACAGGTGCAAAAAAGAACCAGAATTCTCATAAACTTCATGATCTCTTCCTTGACAAGAAATTACTGCTTCTCTCATAAAATCGAGATCCTTAATAACAGTCGCCATCGTAGCATTCAAGTTAATTCCTTAACTAATAACTCTTCAATTCCTTATCTTCTCCCAATTCGAATATTCACAAGAATCTCTTAGTATCCCCTGATCCACAATCTTCCAAATTATCTCCGGATATTTTCCATTCAGGAATTCCCTAACATGCAATCCCTGAATAACAATCTATGCTGAAGAAGAATCCATTATTGCAGTCATACAATTCTCATAATATCTATGCCCTTTAAGATTCATATTTTTCACCTTAGAATCTGACATAGCAAAAAGAAGAAAAGGATATTATCTTTAAGGAACCTTACATTGACTCTCGAAGCAGTTTTAAGAAACACAGTCACAACCAATAAGCATTACCTGGATCGATTGTGAACATCAAAAGAACAAAGAAAAAACAAGATGATTAGTAATTACTTTTGTCAACATAGAAACTGGAAGTATCTGTTGCTACTGAGAATTCGCATTCAAAGTAAATTGAAAAACCATCACAGGCATCGTATTCTCAATAAACAAAGCAATATGATACTAAAACTACAGAGGCTAATGATTATCTACGCTAGGAGGTTGAGAACCTGCGAAGTAACAATGCAATGCTTACCTTAAAAGCTGAAACCTTAGAGAAAGAGAAGAAACATTTCATGAACCTTGCTTCGAGAAAAACAGCCGAATGTGAACATCTAAGTGAGCAGTTAAACTTACTCAGAGTTTAGTTAGAAAATTTAAAGGCTTCAAGAATCAATAGCCATAGTTCGTAAGAGAGTACATCAGCTACTTCGAAACCGATTCCTCATACGCTTCTGCTGTCTGCGCACAATGTGTCTACGTAGCTACTTGACACGCCTAGGTAGTCGGCAGTGTCTCCAGCTGCTCTGCCATCGCACTTTAACTTGAGTAGCAGTGCAAATCATAATAACTTCGCTTTAGTTAATGCTTAGAATCTCCCTCAAACGAATATTCAAAACTACCAAAACAATGGTTATTTTAATTAAGTAAACTGGAAGCAACACTACTGCTAATCTTAGCAAGAGCAACTAATACAAAAGTAACAATAACCATATGCTAATTAGCAGCATCATAGCAATTTTAGAAATCAAGATGAACAATAGTATGTATAAGGATAAGTATTTTAGTAGCAACAACAACAACAGTTGGAACAGTTGAGATACTTCTAACCAAATTTCTCCCAATAGCAAATGCACCAACAATAACCTAGCTAGTATAATGAATAATCCAGGAGTATTGTATAGAGTTCGCTGATCTACAACTCACTTGAAATGAACAAGGACCATAAAGGTGAATGGTAATTGCAGTAATATCAGCACCATAACAATCATGACGAATAATCCGATGCACTTGCAACTCCTCCTTCGCATAAAAACAACAATTATTCTCTTCCTGCTCCTCCTGTTAACTAATTTGCTTACTCTCCAAGTAATTGTGCGTAATTTGGTGGTACAGCTACCAGAACAAATAGTGGATAATCGTATTCAAAGTAGCAAAACTTATCGCCAATAGGGAATAGTTAGGAACGTAGTGATTTCATATCAAATTCGATTCTAGATGATATCCCAAGTGCTTATTCACAATAGCTTAACAACAGCTCTACAATCTAAGCTAACTTCAACTAATAACATGGCAATCAAGCTTAATAGCATTCGTTCATACTCCATAATTTCCAGTAGATGAATTTCCCTGAAGGATAACACTGAAAACAAGCAAACATCACATACAAAACAAGAAGAAGAGTGAAGAATGCTATGAAACATATGATCTTTTCAGTTTAGTTGTTGATTATTATTTTTTCCTTTTTTTTCCCTCTCCCAAGGAACTAGATAGCAATAATTAGTTTCTTATTACATCAATTTTAGGTCATAAGTGATTAATTACTTATGTCCTGGTAAAACCTTAAAGTTTTTTTAGCTTTCTAATGGCACAAATGTATTAAGTATTTGTCCATTTATGTTCTCTTTTTTGTTTATTTTTCCTATTTTTCCTATTTGAAACAAAAACTCGTTAATTAATCTTATTGTTTACTTTAAATAAAAAGTTAATATTACATTATCTTTGCAACATAAAAGAATTCTCTATTACTCCTTTTTAGTTGTTCTTCCAGTTCAAAAAATTTTCATAGGAATAATTTACCTTCAGAGATACGTTCAGTTGAGTTATTAATAAAAACCCGCCTTTAGATTTTGTTTGGTTTCCTTATTAGAGATCTTTAGTTCTGTATTTTGATAATGTTTGCTGCTTGTTGGTCTGGCTAGTTTGATGGGGTTGGGGTTGGGGTTGGGGTTGGGGTTGGGGTTGGGGTTGGGGTTTCGGAAGAGCAAGCGTCTGTGGTA
>Ga0302271_10001643_pt1 | contig 21304 bp, 13 predicted proteins | sample III_Bog_N1_1_FD_198767 | JGI IMG/M metagenome (GOLD analysis project Ga0302271, IMG submission 198767) | Peat permafrost microbial communities from Stordalen Mire near Abisko, Sweden - III_Bog_N1_1 | ecosystem: Environmental > Terrestrial > Soil > Wetlands > Peat | place: Sweden: Abisko... | reverse complement strand
TCACTTGGGAAGGTACAATCAGATTTTCGAGAATATCTCTCATCTATCTAATGGTAAGGAAAATACGTACCCATTTCCTGAATTTTCTGGCACTTTTCCTGTTTCTATTCTATCAACATCAATGCTTACTGATTTTTGTCAAAAATAGTGTAACGTTTGAGTTTGATTTAAAAGAAATAATGAGTTGATTTTAATTGATCTTTTTTCCATTTTTTCATTCAATTTGAGATGATGTTTCATTTGATATTTTATTCTTTTTTTGTTCTCTTCAATCTGGCTATTATCTTTTATTAACTTGTTGAGATATATTGGTATTGTGAATATATTTGATTTTTCAACAAAAAAGATAACTTGTATTTACAAATATGAAAAGGATGAAATATTTACTCAAAACTAAAGAGATATTTATTATTAATAACAGAAATTTAAAAAAAATAAGCCAACCAATATTTTAATTAACAACCCATATTTAATTTTGATCTCAGAATTGAATGTTGATTTTTATCCAAATGCTTTGAAATGTTGAAGAAAGCTATTCGGTTGTTGCGACTAATAATATAAAATAGAAAAATAACTACAATCCTCAAGCGAATATTCTAATTTCTGAAAACTTACGAAGATAAGTGAGTTTTTCAAGCATCCGCTTGGAGACAGAAGGGTCCTTATTGAAAAGAAACCAATATTTAATAAAGTTTTTCTCATAAAATTAGATAAGAAGGCTTGTGCCGTCAATGATGTACATGTCTTTAATATCGAGTATTTTTTTAGTCGGACATTTTGTGTCATAAGGAGAGGCAGGAAAAAAAAAAGATAATATAAACCCGAAGCTGAAGAAATTAGATTGCTCTTTTCTGTTATAAATAGAATTTGCATCGATCCCAATTACCCTCTGTGAACGCTTTGAAACTTCGTTGCTCACATAAGTTACTTTAGTGACTTTAAATTCTTCGTAGGCAGATAATTGGATTTATTATTGTGGGCTATATTTAAGTTCTAGTTATTTTGCTGTCTTTCTTTCCCTCAATCTTGGTAATTGCTCTTCACCTTTAATTTATTTTTATTCTTCATCATCTTCGTCTTAATCTTCTTCATCTTGGTTCTAGTCATTGGATTCTTCATCTTCATCATCCAATGTTTCACTAGGGTTATTATTTTAATTAGAGTTGACTAGCTTCTCGTTATCAAGAGTCCCTCCTTCTCGGTCTTCATAGTCTCGCCTGCATATTTTGAGATATTAATCATCTAGGATACTTAATGGTAAATTGTAGTCAAGTTTTGAAAATGCATCTGAGCAAAATACCTTCCCTTACAAGAAGAAACTACGTTTATCAATATCTATTTTCTTTTTTTTGACAATGATGTCGAATAGATCTCCTACTGCTTTATCTTTACCAATTCTGATTATTGTAGAAAACTCTTTTTCCTTGAAATCAACTTTAAATACAATCTCTCCAGATTTGCTGTAAACATTTTAAAATTCATGGAGATCGTGTTCAGGACCTTCTTCTATGTGGCTGAGACTATCGAATTCATACTAACCTTCCTCAACTTCAACAAAGCAACAATAAGCTGTGTTTTCACCAATTGCATCAAGCATCATCATTTTATCGGATAACTCAGGAATATTCGTGTCAGCAATATGACGCTCTTTTTCTGAATCATCAATACTTGGTAATATCTTGTAATGTGATGGTTAGTCTTAGAAACGAAGTAATTGTTAGTTCATACTGCTCTTTGATTTATAACACTCGATAACGTACTTTACGAAAGAACCAATACTTGTGTTAGCCATGCTCACAACAAAATCAAGAAAAACAGATTCTAAGCAAAAGAAATAGACCCTTAAAGGCTTCATATCTGGCTGCATCCTGCTTCCCATGACAAACACATCTTCATCTTTTTCTTCTAAAAAATAACCAAAACATATTATTTAAAAATATTTGTTGTTTGAGGAAAGAATTATTTTCTTCATTATTCTGTTTCGATTGTTATGTATTTTCATCTTCTCAATCAAAGTCTAATAATGATAATTTACTTTTGAACTGGTTCTTGGATTCTTCTACTTTTAATTAAGATACCTATTTAAGATAAAATCGAGACTCTATGATATGCATGGGAACTTCTTTGAATAATTTATTAGGATCTACTAGTCCTTATGTAGATTCTAAATTTATCTTATCTTTAGCTCCATTTCCTTAATTTAGTAACAATTTCAATTGACTATCAGGACAACCTTCTGGGAGGTTTTCTTTTTTTAGGGTAATGTCGCCATCTTTTGTATGGAGTTCATCTCCTTTTTTAGATAAACTTATTGTTTTCTCAAAATTAGTTTTTTCACTTAAAACCATTTCTTTGTTTGAAGGAGAATTATTTTCTTTAATAAGACCTTCTTCTTCCTTCTCTTTTTTTCTTGCTGTAGAAGATTCAAGAACTTCTTATTTGTCTTAATCTTTTGTTAATTAATTTCCATGATTTCGAATATGATCGTTGCTTATTTATTCAAAAATGGTCTTATTTCTGTTCTCATTTTAGTTGAGTGAAGATTTTCCATTAGTCTAATTATATTCTTAATTTGATTATTATATCGAAGGATCTTTTTCTTCTTCAATATTATCCAGAGAATTTAAAGATTTGTCACTATTTCCATCAAGAGGACTTTGAATAAGAAAAGGTTTAATTCTGTTATTTGAATTGCTAAAATAAGAAAAAACATTTGATTCTTCTTTAACTTATTCCATGATATTAAAATGGCGATCATTTTTAAAACCATCTTCTTCAGCTTCAGAAGTCTAAGGACTTTCCTGATTAGCTCTTTCACAAGCTTCTTCAAAATCTTTAGTAAAAGATAATTGCTGCTCTTTATTACCACTTATTAGATTATCTGTTTCTCCTTCTTCTTATTTTTTTGAACTCAATGCTGGGTTCTCTAAACTTGGTGGAATCTAAGTAAAACTAGCAGCATCTTTATTAGTCTAATTATTATTCTAATTATTATTCTTAATAAGATTATCCTTCTGCGGACTCCTCGTAACAATGGATGTCATAAAATGTTGTGGTCTTCTGATGAAAATTGCCTTCCTAGGAGATTTCTCAGAGAGCCCTATTTTGTTGTATCCTTCTTCCTAATTGGTTTTATTAATGTCACTTTTGTTAGATTAGCGATGTTAAGGAGAGAAAAACTATTATTCTTTTTTATTTCTGAAAATTTCTTATTTATTTTCCTAGAGGTTGTTGTCTGTAAACTAATTGAAATGATCTTATGAAATTGTTGAATGTGATGAGCTATTGTTTAAGTGAGTTGGAGAATGATGAGACCTAGAATTTCTTTACTGATTTATTCTAGGAAATGAGATTTAGTTAGAAAAGTTTTTATCAACTTATGAATGAATTTGAGAAAGAAAACTAGGATGAGAAATCTCAATTGTTGTGTGAAATCTATTTCGACGTCGAAGAAAGTGAGATGATATTTCCCTTCTAATAATTGGATTCAGAACAGGATTTGCTTCAGTAATATCCCTTATTAATTCTTCTGTTGTATGCTAACCAACTTCTTCTATTGTCTCTTTCTAAGGCTTGTTATTAATGTCTAACATTATTTGGGACATATGTTTTTGTTCTCCATTAAGCTTAGAAGGAATAATAGAAAATGGAGATTGTTCTTAATGCTACGTTTAGGTTTACAGGATTTCTTTAAAAGAATTTTGTTAGGCACGAAGCATCTTTTGCCTAATAAGAATAAGATCTTGATTACTGCAAGGCGATCCACTAGTTTAAGAATCCGATTCATTATTATAATTTTAAACTTCAAGAGGCTTTTAATCATCCAATTCATCTCGAAATAACTTCTAAGCAATCTAGATTCCGCAAAGTTCTTCATCGCTATCAAATGGATTGCAACCATCAGTCGAGCTATGAGAACTTATTCTCTTTCGTAATTTGTTTATTGTATAATTACTTCTTTTATCTTCAACTTCTTTGCTTTCCTCCAAATCTCTAATCTTCAGATGGATCATATTTGATTCTTAGTTAATCTAAATTTCATCGAAACCTTAAAAATCCATTTTATGGAATTTCTTTAGAAAGAAAACTAAAGCGAAGCAACTATTCTTAGATTAGATGTTTTGATGTTTTTGATTAGTTGGAACTGAAATAATTAATATCATCGATTTGTTACCAGTGATGTAATAAAATATCAATATTAATTATCATTGCATTATTAATTGTATTTTTGATAATAAAATTATTGGGAAATATGATTTTTAGGGAAACACAATCACGTTGTCATTTCTTTTTTATAATATTAAATTGCAATTGGAATATTATTAGCTTATTAAATGGTGAAAGTTAACCAACATGGAAGCTGATTATGATGGAAAATGAATGAAAAATATTGTACAAACCTTAAAAAAGAAAGTAAACTTTAGAACTAATTGATATTCTTATTAAATATGCTTGTTGACCCATTGACTCTACTAATTAATTCCCAAATAATTGACTATCAGTTAGGATAACTAAATTTAGATCAATTCACTTCTATTGCCCAACAAATTATCAGACTAAAAATATGAGATCCATAAACTCTTCCAGTTTTTAAGGATGCTACTCAAAATGCTTCTCCAATAAAAAGGACAGCACAAGTTCTAAGAAAATCTTTTGTGGTTTGTAAACATTAACTCTTATAAAACATGTTTAACCTACAAGGAAAAATATCTGCAAAACAAAGTATTTTAAAATGTTCCATATTCATTTTTAGAACTAGATATTGTATGATCCATTATCATTTTGCCCGAGCTTGAGATTATCTAAACTTAGTCCTACTTTATCTAAATTAAAAAAAAAATTGTTACTTTCTTCTCACTCAATTTTTAAAATATTTGTACTCAGTAGTATTTCTCCTAAGTTCTTGAGTCCTGAGATTACTTCTTTTTTCCGTTTCTCATTGAGTTTCTCAAGGTCAATTGTCATTTTTGCTATTCTTATTTTTAACTCTTTATCGTTTGGATCTATTTTCTCTAATTCCTTCAAATCTATTCAAAATCATAAATATTTATTATTTAACAGAAAAACACTATTGAACCTTCTAAAGCATCTTCGAGTTGTTCTTTCTTTTCATAAGCAATGACTCTACTCATCAATGGCTTTTTGTAGGTAGAGTCCAGTTTTATTGATGCAGTTGTATACTCAATTACAGAGTCATAGTCCTCTTTTTTGAGAAAGCAGATTGCCAAATTGGAATTGAAAATGGATAATTATTTTAGTTCAACACTTGGACAATATTTTAAAGCTAAATGATAGCACTCAATTGCCTAAAATAAAAGTAATTAAACCAATAACAGGATCCTAGTTTGTTGTCACATCATCATCATAAAGTTGCTGATTAAAGTAAGAATTTCCCCTTTCTTTGTGCTCGAGCGCCTTTTCTAAAGACTAAAATAAAGTTAAAACAAGTTTTGTTTGATAATAAATACTTTAGCGCTCTTCTCAATCTCTCCAAGGTCTTTTATTTCTTATCCTTCGACTTAATCGATTTCTTTGTGTTCTTCTTCATAATTGCTACGATTATCCTTTTCTTTTTTTTTACTCTTGATCAATGGAATCATTCTAGAAACAAAAACAATAATCAATTCACCATAATAAGAGAAATTCTTGATACTTTATTATCTTGAGTTTCTTGTGATTCAGGATTTGCATTTTCAACCATTTTTTCAAGCTCTTATGGTTACAACTTTTCATCTGATACTGCATTTTCAGCAGTAGCAGTTTAACTCATTTCAAGTAGATTTTGTTTTTTGTATGAAATCAATCAAAAAATATATCTTCAGAGCAAAGGAGGTTTCTTAGGAAAAATTAGAACAATTGAGTCTTTTCGAAAAATAGAACAGTAGAGGTTCTTACTAAAATACTTCTTAAATCTAATTATCCTTAAAATAATGATTAATTATTGTCTTTATTGTTTCCTGTAGGAGAGCAAGATGCTGATAAATCAACAGCATGGACTTACATCTTTGCTGCTTATTTCTTTTAAAATTTACTTTTAACATGTTGAGAATAATAGAAAGGCAGAATTATTCTCAGAAACTTAGTTTATGATGTCAGTGAAAAGCATTTGCGTGGCTTGTTGAGCAAATTTGGAGAGATTGTAGAAGCAAATCTACCTCTTGATCCTTCCACTAACAAGGCTAAAGGATTTGCTTTTATCCAATTTGCAAATAAAAACTGTGCATTAAAGGCTATTAGCGTAACTTTTCTTCTTCTTTAAACCATTGCTTATTTTTTCACCATAAAAGGAGTTAAATGGAAGCAAGTGGAAAGGAAGAAATATTGTTCTTGATTTATTTAGCTGTATCTAAAGAAGATTTTAAATAAGCAGTCAAGAAACCAAAAGAAGAAGTCGACATAATAAATCTAATAAAATTGTTGAAGAGAACGCAGAAGAAAAAGAAGAGGAAAGTGTCGATGAAGAATCAAACAGTAATGAAGATAAGGACTAGGAAAAGAGTGAAGATGAAGATAAAAAAATGATGATGACGAAGATGAGGAAGGTGAAGAAGAGGAAGATGAAGAGGAAGAAGAAGAAGAAGATGATGATGATGATGATGAAGATACTGATAATAAAAATAGTTAAAAAAAGGAGAAAAAGCCTAAAACTGGATTGTTCGAAAATGAGGATCTTTCTTAAACTTGTTTTGTCCGCAACTTGTCTTTTGAAATATCAGATAAAGAGCTGAGGGATTTTTGCCAAACTTTTGGAAAAGTTGAAATGGCAAAGGTATGTATGAATCATGAGAACGGAAATAATAAAGGTACTGGCTTTGTGAAATTCAAAGATCCAGAAGTAGCAATGAGACTGATAGCTAAGAGTGATGAGAATAACTCAAGTTTCCTCTCCTAAAAACATAAAAAGAATGGTTCCAACATTCATGATGTCTTTTCTGGTAAAGAATAATAATTAGAAATAATAATCTAATATATGTATATTAAAAAAATAGGAGTCAATGAGCTTGACCTAGAGATGAATGGAAGAAGAATAATCTTTTTAGAGGCTAAAAAGCGTGATGATGTTGCAAAAGTTTAAGAAGAAAAGAATGGCAGAAATAGCGTCTAACTTGAAATAATTAAAACACTTGAACAACTGGAAGCATTTGACAGACAATCAAAAGGCAATTTACATCTTGCTAAACTAGGAATATTTGAAGAGGAAAAAGATATGACTAATGAAGAGAAGGAAAAGAGAAGATCTCATTCTTTAGGAAAAAATTATCAAGCTTAAAAATCCTAACAATCAAGTTTTCTCCACAAGAAAATAAAAGATTATTATGTTTGTTATCTTAGCTAATAATATGAATAGGAATTGCCTTAATGAATCTCCCAAAGGATTCTTTCTAAGAAGATGAAATAAAACTGTATGCACAAATGGGATTAACTAAAGAATTTGGAAAAGACATCATCAAGAAATAAAACCCTATTAAACAAGTACAAAAGATCCAATTCGATCATTTGTAATATTCATATTTTTAAATAGGTTCTCTTATTGAGAGACAGAAATAAAGTACACTCATGAGTAAGCTTTAGCTTTCCTTGAGTTTTGCGTGAAAGATAAGCAGAACTATGAGAAAAAATACAAGAAGACTCCCATCATAGAGTTTGCAATTGAAGATATTCGTAAGATGCAGAAGAAAAATAAGATCCGCAAAATGGTGGAGCAGAAATAGAAGGACAATAAATCTGAGAAAAAGCCCAAATCAAAAGATGAAAGAAAATAAAGCAAACTTGTTCTCCAAAATACCAATAATGCTTCAAAGCTAAAAATCACAAAATTTTTATATAATTCTTCGACTGATTTATCTCAGTACGAAGAAGGATTATCACTTTTAAAAGATATTTAGAGCAGAGGTATCAAACAACGAATGCATAAATAGTTGAAGAAGAAGTTTGGAATTGAGAGCTAAGATAAACAGGGAACAGTAGTTGATATTTCAGAAAAGTTAAAAAAACAAGAAGCTAAAGAAGTGATTAAGTAGGGAAAAGAATAAAAAAGGAAAGAAATCCTCAAGAAAAAGGTGATAGAAGATAAAGCTCAAAGAAAAGCCTTGATTAAGAAGTAAAAATAGGCTGAAGAAAATGACTTAGAAATGGAAACTTCAGAGTTAATAAAGGTAATTAGTTAGAATGAGTTAGTGTATGTTTATTAATAAATGTATCTAATGTTAATAATTTCTAAAAGGCTGTGTCAAGAGAGGTGAAGAAAAATAAACAAAAGAAAAATGACAATGAAGACTATGATGAATTAGACGTAAAGATACTTCATTTTTCATTTTTTTTAAAAGTATGGTTTTTCAAATCATATTACCACTGAATTTTTTATGCTTTGATAAAGATAACTCAAAAAGATTGACAGCACTTTTCAATCAAGAAAATAATCTCTTGCTAAATTAAACAACTATGTGGTATTTTTCATCCGTGCAGACAAAAAAAATGAAGAAAGAAAAACATCAAAAACAAGTAATCATAATTAGAATATGTTTCTAATCTTATTTAACTCACTATTTTTATTAGGATGTTGTAGAAAAACATTTGCAGAAGAAAATAAAAAAACAAAACAGGAAAACAGCTAAATTTGATTTTTACCAATCTTATAATGTTTTTTTTTGTAAAAATTCTAGTATTTCTTAATAATAATAATATTATTTTGGAACTTTTATAAAATCATAAAACATTTCTTTTGTTTTCAACTTCAATATTGCATAAGTTCACTCACTTCGTTATTAAGATCTACCCTGTTGTTAATGTATTATCTGCTTAATCTTAAAATAATTTTTTTTTTGCTTTGATATTTTTTTGATAATTAACTGTTTTTTTCATTTTTGTTAATTTTGCAAAAATTCTTAATGGCACAAAAAATTTTTGTTCCTATTTTTATTTTTCCTTGAAGATAATATTTTACCTAATAATTATGTTATGTTTATCTTGTTATTATTGCACTTCTATCACAAAACACTACTAAACATATTTTAAAAAGACTAAAATTAGAAAAGAAACATTGTACGTAACCTGTAAAAATGGGAACTTGAAGGTAAAATAAGATAATTAAAGAGATTTCATAATTAAGAAACTATTTTGATTATTATTCGATGTTTTTATTGAAGATAGTAGAATTTTTAGTGCATAATGAAGCGAATTTCGGAATAAAATCGAAGATTGGGGGAAAATTTGAAGAATATCCATTACAAGTAGCAGTGCGATGGAATCACTTCGAAGTAGTCAAATTCCTCCTCTCTAAGAAATTAGTTTCCATAAGTCAAGATCAAATTAGGCTTGCTTACAAGGAAGCAAAAACAAAAGAGCTCAAATAACTTTTTACAAAGTTTATTCCTAAAAAGCCTTTTTTCATTTGCTGCTGAAAAAGCAAAATAAAAGGATTTTTCTTTCTCTTCTCAATTCTGTTATTCTTAATCTCTTTATTACTTTTACTAAAATCTAAATATTTCATGTTTTCCTGATGTACGTTTTCAATTTTTTAATGAATACAATAATATTACATGAATTGACTGACAATCACGATTATTTTAATATTGTAAGCTAACCATTATAGTTTCCAAGTTTTTTGGACAATTCTCCTGTTGAAAATTCAATTGAAACTTCAGCTATTTCTGTTTAAATAAAATAAAATTATTTAAAAGCTATTGGAATTAATTAATAGATGAATTTACCTGACATATTAAGCATATTCTTAAACTTATTGAACTCCTATGGAGCACTAGTTCCAAGCTGGGATTTATACATGTCAAGAACTTCTTCGAGCTCTTTTTCCATGTTTTTTCTGGTTAATCTAAAATCTGAGGGCTTAAAACAAATTAAAAGTGTTAGATCAAGACAATCAAATATTAAATTAATATTACTTTTTCTGATCCCGCACTATCTTATTCTCCTTCCTCAGAACTCACATTAAAGTCTTCTTAATACTGCTCATCTTCATCTGAGTCAATATAATCTTCTCTTTAAGGTAAAGACTCAATATCAAAACTATCTTCGTTATTATTCTTCACAGAATCCTCTTATTTTTGATTGATCTATTCAGCAATCTAAGTCTCCTTTGTAGTTAATTATTAAGTTTATATACACTCACTGATAGCAGTTTAGTATTTAATCATATCATCTTTATTATTATCTTCAATAAATTCATTTTTTTCATCGATTTCTTCTTTAAGTTCTTCCTCAGTTTCTCCTTACTAAATAGGATCTTAAAGCTCTTAACTGATTTCCTCATTGATGTTTGGCATTTTCGATTAAGAGTTTCCTAATTTCATATTTATTCCTTTCTTAAACGCAGTTTAATTGAACACTGAATTCTATTTAAACAAACAATTAACTTATTTTACACAAGATTCTGTTTTAATTCTAAAAAATTACATTAGTAAGTGATAGATTAAACGAAACATTTGAATCTTGCATCATAGAACTTTCTGCCTTATTTTAAAACTGTTTCCCAGATGTTGCATTATTAGCAATCCCTTCCACTTTTTCTTTTAGAGGTTGCCCTTAGATAAGAGTATCTTTTGATTTTTCTAAATTGATAACAGGGCTGTCTTTGGTTTAATTTTTAATTAAACTTTTTTTAGGTGATTCTTTTTTAATGAGTTCATATTCCTGTTTGACCTTGCTTTGTAAGTTATTCATCATTTCTTCAATCTTTTTATCGTAATTTGATTGCTATGGAATAATTGCTTTATCATTCTTAGGTGCATTAATTTACTACTTCTAAACTAATTTACCTTATTAAACAGCAGGAGATACTTCTCCTGATACTTTTTTTACAATCAGTTTTGCTTCGATATTTTAATTTGACTTTTGTTGAACATGTTTTTCTTGCTAAGAAGCAGGTTGAGTTACAGGCTTTTTGCTTGCTCTGACTTCAATCATTTTCTTTTAAACATCACTTTTAACTTCACTCATCTGTTTTTAAATTAAATCTTCCATTTTTCTAATATCTTTGCTGTTTTTTCTTTGTGGTTTATTATTAGGAGTGATTGACTGCTTAGTTTGTTCTACTTTTGGACTGGCTTGAACTGGTACCTTCTTATTAGCTGTTATAGGAGTTGCTGCACATTTTGCTCCTTTTCCAGCTACAACCAGTTAATTTTATTTTTAGTTTTTATCTTCCATTCTTTTCTTCTCTTTTTCAAGATGGAGCTGAGTTTTCTTAATTGGTAAGTTTTTCAATTCGCTTTTCAATCCTTTTGAGCTTAAAAAATCCTTCATTGTATCTACTACAAATGGAAAGGAAAATATTTGCTTTGTGACTGGCCTCTATTCTGGTCTCTTTGCTAATAAAATTCTACAACAAAAAATATTGAAAAAGTTCTGTTTAAAAGCATAAAAACGCTTACTAAACAAGACATTGTAGCTCTTCTGAATAAGAAGAAGGTATTTTTGGATTAGGCTCGTTGATGATCTTCACCACAAGTTAGATGAGATTATCACAAGAAAACGGATGCTATTTAGAAAATGAATATCAAAGAATAAGGGGGCGTAAAAGTAGTCAATTGCAAAATCGTTTTACGCGAAGAGAGCATATCTCAAAGAGAACACATCCAAGAGCCCAAATGTCAGATTAAAAAGTATAGGGTTTATTTTCACAAACTTCAGGAGAAAGATAGTAAGGTGTGCCAATCAACGTTTGGGCATTATCTGTTGTGGAGCGAAGAACTTTAGATACCCCAAAATCTCCTAATTTGATACTTCCATTTGATGTCAGGAAGACATTCGAGCATTTAATATCTCTATGAAGCACGTGGTTATTATGAACGAAGTCTATAGCCATTGTGAGCTGGATGAACCAATTCATAATAACCTTTTCTGAAAATAAACCACCTTCTTTTTATTTCTACCGAATGTGAAAAGAAAGATCTCCTTGTTCGCAATATTCCATCACTATCACCAGATATGAAGCATCTTGAAAGCTTTCAATGTACCTGACCACATGAGGATGTTACAACTTCTTTAAGAGTAGCAACTAAATAATTCAAAGCGCCATTTTAATGTGAATATAGAAAAATAAAAGCAAAAACTGACCTCCTATTCAACTGCTTCTCGCTCTTTGGTATCTAAATTTGTCAAGATAATCTTTTTAGCAATGTAAAACTTCCTATCTAGCTTTTATTTGACCAAATAAGCTGTTCCAGATGTTCCTCGTCCTATTTATTCAATCTCCCTATACTTTTTTTTATATTCCTACTGCATGCTTTCTCCTTCTTTGACGCTCCCTTTTCGAGAGCTTGTAGCTGGTTTCACAAGTTTTTTTCCTGGAAACATGATTAAATTTACCTAATTAGATGTTTTGTTTTTTTTTTATAAAGAGAATTCTCATTTGATCTGCGAATCAAATGAAGTGAGCCAAAAAAACATAAAAAATAAGGAAAACTTTTCTCTAATCAAAATAATAATATTATTGTTTTAAATCATGCATATTTTCAGCAAAAAAAACATATTTTTTCAAAATTATCAAATGTCCAATCTCTAATAAACTTAATGAATTTTACTCTAATTCCTTTTAAACAGTATTACCTCCATGATTATTCTTTTTTCAAAATCTTTTTAATCTGTTATGCTATGATTTCGATTTAAGATGCACAGAAAAGGCTTCAGATGGTTCCAACATTTCCTAAGCCAAACTACTCTTTCCCCAACTCAATTTTCTTTTTAATCTTGTTTTTTTAGTAAAGTAGAAAGATATTAATATGAGAAAGTTGAATTGAAGACATAAGACCAGCAAAAATGGATGAACATTTATTATCAATTCAAAAAATGAATGAAAAAGCTGCAAATTATCTTTAAATGAAGCTCAAATCTTCTTTTATTTCTAAGTTGTCTCTCCAAATGAAGGTTGAAAATCAGTTTCTAGTTATGCACTTGATCTTTTCGAGTTAAGCAATTATTGTTATTACTAATATTGCTATTACTGCAAAAGCAACATTTACTAGCGAATAAGATCTTTATTATTCAAGATGTCAGATAATTGAGTTGAACCAAGTTATAAATTAGAGCTATCAGGGATATCAGTTTTATTTTAACTGTGTTTGAGCGGAAACTATTAAGATAAAGAAAGTTATTAAGAGTTGTTTAGAAGTTAATTTGTATTTTGATGCTGGTCTAGAAGCTACAAATTCTAAGGAATCCCATTTCCCATTTGAGTTTAAAGAATTTGAGATTACGAGGGAGTATGAAACGGTTAATTCATTTGTAATAATTTAAACTGATTCTGTGGGGGCAACTACTGTTGTAATTAAGCCATCTGGAGTTATGCTAACTATTGTGATTATAACTATTGTTGTTGCTATAATTGCTGATACTATTGCTATTGATATTAGAGCTTCAGAAGCTAAGATTATTGCTATTGGTCTTATTAATTCTGCAAAAGTTATTTGTTTGCATCCAAGATATTTTATTATTTCAAAATATCTGAGGACAAAAGATTTTACTGCATTCCAGTCACATTATTCTAAGAAAATGGGCTAAGATTAGTATTTTCAATGCCTGTTTATTAGATAGATCTTTATTAAGCCATTGCTAGCTCTTAGTTTCTCATTACTTACTACTGAAGCTAATGTGCTTTCAACTACTATTGCTGTTGAAAGTTGATAGCTAATTACTATTATTATTAAAGCTAAAGTAATTAATTCTAATTATTTCTATTTTGATTAGTTTGTGTATTCATTTATTGTGACGAGTTGAGTCCATTAATTTTCTCAGACAGTATTGCTTACAGCTCAGGTTATTATTGAAGTTAAAGAAGTAATTTCATTTCTTCAGTGGATGTTTCTGCAGTTGTTTTGGAAAGGAGTTTAAGCAGTAATTATGCTTGTTCCTCATTTTTTGACAGCAAAGCCGATTCCTGCTTTTTGTGTTGCTATTCTAACACTTGTCTTTGCTACTCTTGCAACTGAGCTTGCTACTACATCTCTGCGAGTTGTTTTAATTGAATATTAGATAATTAATTGTGCTGTTAAGTCATTGCTTGTTGTTAGCTTTATGAGAGCATCAATTGATCTTAGAGACGACGCTAATATAAAAGTTATTAAATTTGAGGGTTACTTAATTATTCAATAAGCAGATTATCTCCTTAGTTTCCTAGCAGAGAATTCAGCTTTTAATAGCCTGCAGCATCTGTTGACTATTCGCTTGAATTGAGAGTTGTATTCGCTTGAGTTTTAAGTTATGACGATAAAAGTCCAGGATTATGAACTGATTCTCCCAGAGACTATGGCATACCATGAAGGTTTAAAGGCATTTTATCAAAATGATAGCTTTAACTGAGTTGTTCTTGCTGTTGTTTTAGAAATTGCTACTACATTAAGGCATATTTCTCAGATAATTTTATTTAGTCTGATAGATTTTGAGTTGCTGTACCATTGCTATTTCCTTAGTTGTTAAGAGTGTTTGAAGTGAGCTGCTTTGAATCATTATTCCAAATTTAAGAATGTCCAAGTGTTGCTTCATTTCGATTTAGGTTTTGCATCATGGCAGTTTGTGCAAGAGAAATTGGGAGGAAATCATTATGAATTACTTTTTACTGAAGAGAAGTTTATGATTAATTTTATGCATTTTAAAGAGGCTAATTAGACAATAGATTTGCTTATTATTGCTATTGTAGAAGCATATTTTAGAATGCAATCTAGGAATTCTACAAAATCAATTATTCCGCTTGCTTTACAGGTATTTATTAGCTGTTTTAAAGAGTTTACTATTACTGCTATTATGGTTACTATTTGGTCTAACTCTAGACTCGAATACCATTATTAGCTGAGTTGGTTTCAGTAGCAGAAGATCTATTGAGCTACTGAGATTACGCTAAAAGTGGATTCATTGAATTTGTATCAGAAAGAAACAGTGAACTCATTTAGGATGGTTGTGCTTATTTTTACTACAACAAAAAGGCCAGACTTTATTGAAGTTAGGCTTCTTTTGAATATAATTCAGAGAGTTTATTAATCTCTGGCATTACTAATTGAGGTGCTTCAGTTGAAAATAACATTTTTTTCAAGTATGCCATTTTATTCAATATTTCCTTCATTTTTATCTATCCAAATTACATTTATTACTAGATTTATTCAATTTACAGACTTGGAACGTTTTTGTTTTCTTAAGGACCTAATTAAGGTGAAAGAGGATGCTGATACTATTAGTTGGGAGTATTCTATGCAGAGAAACGCTGGTTGGGAGTTAGAATATGTGAAGAACCTAAGCCCTCAATTGTTAAGGGAAATTCTTAATTTTAAGGATAGGGTGTTAGTGAAGGGAATTATTTTCCTTTTAATCTTTGATTTTCTTAGGAAGTTGATGCCTCAATAGAAGCATTTAATTAATCTCCACCAGTCATTCGTTATGTGTTGTTGCTTGATAATTCTTGATTTTTTAGCTTTTGAAAAAATTAGTTTTAAGCTATTTGCATTTGCTATTATTGCCACAAATACTCTTATTATTACAATTACTACTACTACTGCTGTTACTATTAAGCGATTTGAAAGAGTTTCTGCTGATGCTGTTACTATTCCTATTGTTATTGTTACTAAAATTATAATTAAGAATTTTAATTTTATTATTTTGCAAACTAAGGTGTTGTTGGGGTTGTTGAGGTAACTTCTTTTTAATATGGCTAAGGTTCTGAATCTTTTTGAGGATTATCAGCTTTGGGCATATTTAATCTGAGATTACTTTTTAAGTTCTTTCCTTCCTGTTTTCTAGAGCTCGTTTCCGTTTTATTATATTTTTATTCTTTTTCGTTTTCTGGTTTATTTGATGGTTTTAATTAAAAATTCTATGATTGAACTTGATTACTTGATGGATTAGAAACTTATTCAGGAATTTAGAAAACAAAATTATCAAAATTTGGAGGATCAATAGTCATACAACCAAAAGCTTCCTCTTCTACTGCTGGTTTGAAACCCTTTTCTTCTGAAGTTTCAATAGGTTACTGTTTAATTATTTATGGTTTGGGTGATTGATTATTTTACTATCTCAATTGAAAAAGATGCTCTTCAATTTATATTGCCTGGAAGTAGGATTAATTTATCTTTTTATCGATATCGTGAATATTTAAATCAAGAGAAGGTCCAACTCGTGACTGCTATGCTACTTTAAGTTATTGTAACTAGATTATTTACTCTTTCAAGTTTTCAAGTGCTTTTATGTTATTTAGAAAGTTCTTTTCTTCTTCACTAACATAAGTTTAACTTTAGATTGACATATTATTACTGTTTTGTAACTGATTTGAGGATTAACTTTAGATTAATTCATTTTCTTTTTAGAGGTTGGATTGTTCAATTTCAACAGGCTTTTTCTCTTCATCATGTTTATCTTCGATTTGCTATGCCTTTGGATTTAATTCTGGAAGAATATCTGCTTAATTTGATATTCTTAATTATCCTTACTCAGCTTCTCTAGTTGAATTAGCTACATCTGTAATATTCGTTTTCTCTTCACTTAAATCTTTTTGGTCATTCTGCTTTTCGTTATCTTTTGATAATTCTATTTCGAGGTTATTTTTCAAAGATTCTTCAGCATTTTTATTATCTTTTATCAACGAGCTATTCTTCTCAATTTCTATTTCTTTTTCAATCTTGGATTCCTCTAATTTGGATTCTAAATTATCTGCTTTAGTAATCAAGACTTTGTCAGATTTATCCATATTATTTTCTTAGATTAAAAGATCTCCTAGCGAAAATGCATGGATAAAGAGAGTTGAAATATTTTTTTAAAAATACAACCTACAGATTCTAGATTATTTAAGTTTATCTGTTTGTTTTCCTTTTGATTCTTCTGTTTATATTTCTTAGAGAGTTGGAAGGAGTACACGATCAAATAATTCATCATAATAGTTTAGATTATTTTCATTAGCTTCAAAAAGGGATTTTAAAAATGGTAACTCAGTTGAATCTCTACAACTTGCATACAGTGCCTTCCAAAGAGTATTATGTAAGTGTCTAAACACAAGAAGAGGGACTGAGTTTTTATCTCCAAGAATCTTTATGATTGTCTCGAAAGATAAATCATCAATATCTCCTTTAAGGCAAGAAATTAACAATCCTTCGAAAAACTCTTCCATAGAAATATCTTTAGATTTTGTTGAAATTATAAATTCTTATGGAATTTTCATTGAACAAAGATTGGTCTTCTTCAAGAGTAGAGAAAGATACAATATCCGCTAGTAAATCATATTTAAGCAGTGCAGCATTGCAAAGATATTTTATCCTCCATACATAATAGGGTTTGAATCAGAACAAGGGAAAAAGTTATTCTCTTGCAAAGATGGAATATTGCTTATGTCTTTTTAAGTTTAAGGGGAAGCAAATAAGTGAGAGAAAGGGTTTGTATCGTTTTATTAATCTGAAACTTTAGAAATTCTAAAAGAAGCGTCTTTATTTTTAATTATCTCCTGAGGATTTTTAAGGGAGTTTAAGTAATCTGAGTCTTATGATGTTGGTTTTCCAAGTTCTCTATAAAGATCAGAAACATCAAAATCTTGGACTTAAATCACAGACTCTTTCATATAATTTATTATCTCTCTCTTTTGATTTCCGTCAATATTATCAGGATAGGATATTGGTGTCAGCCCAAAGAAACTTTGAGAAAATCTACAAAATATATCCACATGAGAATCAGTTACGAGAGTATTATCATTCTAGGATTATTCCGTAAGATAGGTGTAAATGAAATTTAGAGAAGTCTGCAAGTGAGTTTTATCTTGAAAATTAAAAATAAAACTTGGGGCTTAAACTTCCTTAATATCTAGCTCTTTGTTTTTATCTTTTAGAGAAGCAAACTAATGAGACATTTATGAATACAGTTCCTTCTAAGTAGGCAGTAAAGTTTAAGGGCTTTCAAGATCACTTTAGGAGTAATCTTAAACAGTACATTCAAAAGTAAAAATTCTTCCAAGTGATGCAGTTTAGTCAAGACAAGATTAAGCAAGTTTATTAACTTCTAAAGCCCTGTAATCAAATCTTTGATATATTTTATTCATAGTGAAGCTATTTTTTTCAAACTATTTTAGATTATAAGATAATTGATCGATGGCTGCAGGGTAATAGATTTAATCTAATTTTTACCACTTTTCTCTAAACTGCATCTTACAATCACAAAGAGCTTTTCTTCTATCCCTCATTTTTTTTTCAAATTCTTTAATTAATTTGCCTTCGTTTTATTCTTTGCTTTCTTCAGTGATGATAGTATCTTATGTGACATTTTTTTGATACTAATTTACTTTATTAAGAATATAATTATTGAAGGAATAATATTAATTGAATATCTTCATTTAATTGATCTTCGAAATTGTATCTGTATTATCACTTTTGGGGATATTTTTAACTTATTCCAAGAGTCTTAAAGCTTCAGATAAGATTTATATTTCAGAATCTTGCTTATATCTATCATCTTCTTGACGATAAAGAATATCATTATATTCAGTTTTGCTATGAGAAGGTAATTCTTCTATGCTCTTAAATGGTAAACCTATTAATGACAAATTAATATCTTAATGTTTGTTCTAAAAATGCCCTAAATTGAAATCTCCAAGTTCTGCATAACTTTTATCTACTCTGCTAAGGTTCTTAATATCTCTTTCAAAGTGCATTCTTCGGACATAAGGATACTACTGAATATTTAAGTAGAGCATTTACTATCGTTAACGAATAAGAACCTGCAAATCTGACTATGATGGTTTTAACTTTTCAGAAGATTAACTTGAAGGATCATTTCTAATACGTTTTGCTGAGCCAATAATATTTTCTTTTGATATTGCTTCAGTTTTTTTAATAGAGTCTTCATTCTGATTATTCTTTTCTTGCCTTTCATGGTAATCTCTAGAAAATTAAAAAAATAAGAAATTTACTAAATATAAAAAATAGTGAACCTGTTATTAATCTTTCCATCTTGATTGGGTTGAGCAATCTATTTTTCAGATGATTAGCTCATTGAGCATTCATCTTATCCATCTCCTTATTCTTATTATTCTTCTTCATCGCTGCTATTTTCATCACTGTTTTCTGGAGCTTCGTAGTCTTCATCATCATCTTCATCGTCCAGTTCTTCTTCCATAATGTCCGTTGCTAATAAGTTATTTTTGTCTTTTTATTCAACCAAAGCATTTTCATTTTTAGGAGATCCATGGGAGTTAATTTCTTCATTATTTTGTGGTTCTTTTGTAACCACCTCAGATTAGTCTATTTCAAAATATTCATTCGTTTATTTAATATCTTTTTCTGCTTGATTATCTTCTAGTATCCTATCTTCTTTTTAAATTATATGAGCTTATGCCTCTCTTTTTCTTCTTTTTGTATCTTTAATTGCTATTTCTCCAGATTCTTATTTTTCATCTTTATTTTCGTTTTTTGTGTCATTCAACTTTCTTTTTTTCTTTCCTTTTTTTGCATCATTCTTTTCGATCTTATCTCTATTCGTATTTTCCTTCAATTCTCCTGAATTAATTGAGAAATCTGAATCAAATTCATCTTATTCTGCAAGTTGACTGCTATTTGCTTCAAAATCTTCATCTTCTTCTGTATCTTCTTCTCCAAAATACTATTGGTAGAACTTTTCATCTTACATTTTTTCTATTTCGGATTTATAAATCCTTGCGCGTGATTATCTTTTCTCTGAGTTTTGCATCTATTTTTCTCTCTTAAAATTATCTTTCTAAGCGATTATTTACTTTTTCCTTCAAAATAAGGAAACTTTCTTCTTTTTCTTATTGATTGCTTTCTCTTCCACTACTAGTCTCAATGTTTTCCAAATCTCACTTTATGATTCTAATCTTTTAATATTTATTTATATTGAATGCCTCTCAAACTGATCTCTTCCCAAATTTATTTGCTCCTTTTCTTCAGTCTTCTGGCTTCTGAAGTTTTCCGACTCTTTTTTTCTTTTTAAATTCCTTATTTCCTTCACTTTCTGAATTCAAGCTCCTTTTCTCCCCAAAGTTTCTGCTTCTTTCTTGTCAGCCTCTAATTTGATCAATATTTTTCTATCAAAGAATAAGATTATCCCTTTTCTTGTTTCTGTTAACTTCCAGAATTTCCATATTAATTAATAATTTTATTTCTGTTAAATTCTTTTACTACCTTTTGAATATGGCTTCAAATCTCATAATGATTTCTCCTGCTTTTATTAATCTTAAAAGAATTCGATTGTTTATTTTATATCGTAGCAAAACTAATAGTAAAAGAATTATTTCTAATAAATTATGAAAACAATTAATTGTTTAAGATATTAAATACTTTATTTGCATATGTTATTATTAGTAAATAGGAAAAACAAAATTATTTGAAATTCTCCGAACGATTGAGAGAGATGCTTGTTTGAAAGGGAATCAGAGATATTTTTTTAATCAAGTCTCGCTTTTTACAACATGAAGCTTCTAATAAATCAAAAATGGAAAAGGGTGTTTGTTTGACTCAAAATATTTAATATAAAGAAAATTGAAGAAAACAAATATTTATGGTTGATAAACAGAAAAGATCAATGTTTAGATTATCTCAAATAAATTTCAAGAAATTTTTGGATGACACTATACTATCTAAGAAGGGAATCCCACACAATTAATTTTCTCAATTTCATATTTTTATTCGTCCGTATTGAGTCAAATTTATATTTTAGAGATTCCAATTTGTTTTTCTGATTCTTACAAGGTTTGTGAGTGGGGGTAATAGTTAGATTAATGCTTCTTTCTAATTGTTTACAAAATAAATATGTTTGATTTACCCTCCAAATCTCATAATTATATTTCAACTACATTGAGATTTTAGAGTGACAAATAATCTATGGCATCATTTCGCTGATTCCATCTGCTATTTTTAAAAATCCTAAACTTTAATAATAAAAAATTGATTATTAATTATTAAATTAAGTTGATTATTTGAATTCATTTTGAGGACTGCTTCTTGGAGTCCTTAAAAACAATATTTTCCTGTGTGATTCAAGATTATTTTTTTTTATGGATTTTTAGTTAAGGAAATTGTTAGGAAAAATCAAACACAATTGGGTGTTTGAAGTTTTTAAGATAAGAGTTATAATCTGAAAAAGAAGAAGTTATAATCTAAAAAACATGTCTTCTCAGAAATAAGAGGAACACCCTTCAGTAGATTTCTATGGGTTCTATCATCTATTGAATCAGTATGTGGTTGAAAAGTAACGCGATGATCTTTTAAGTATGGCAGTGAAGTAAAATTCTATGAAAGAAGTGGGATTTCGCATAGGACGCAGTATAATAGAAATTATTTCAGAAAATAGCATTGATCGCTTCAAAGAGGAT
>Ga0302271_10001641_pt1 | contig 21308 bp, 13 predicted proteins | sample III_Bog_N1_1_FD_198767 | JGI IMG/M metagenome (GOLD analysis project Ga0302271, IMG submission 198767) | Peat permafrost microbial communities from Stordalen Mire near Abisko, Sweden - III_Bog_N1_1 | ecosystem: Environmental > Terrestrial > Soil > Wetlands > Peat | place: Sweden: Abisko... | reverse complement strand
ACTCCCTGATTCTAAAACCTTCTGTGCTTGCAATCTACTCAAACCCTACGAATGTTAGCTAGCTTCTCTATCATGGAAGGGAATCCTCCCACGAATCAAGCAACAATATTTATTTCTCCCTCTTAATTTATGTTTTGTCTGCTTGTTATTAAATAATCCGCCAATTATTAAAAAAATACAAATAATTTCTGAATCTATCAGATGGGAAAGCAAAAAAGGAAACTTCTACTAACAATAACGTTTTATTTTTTACTTTTGAAGGAAGAAACCATTTAAAAATCTACAAAACTACTTAAATATTTAATTTTACACAAAAATCATAATACAAATCTAATTTATTAAACCGTGAGTATTCAAAGTACCATTAGTAAGCTTCATCAAACCTAATCCATCTCTATCAAAGGAGTGGTTTGTTCATTTTATTATGTCTTTGAAGAATCTTCAATTAATTTCTTTTACGCAATAAGCTTATGATGCTGTTATGTAACTTAAACTTCCCAGTCAGTTCTTTTGAGTAACACAGAGATGGATATCGCTACTGTAGTAATAGCAGTACAGAATCCAGCCCAAAATCCTATCAGCCCATATTCAAGGTAGAATGCTAAGAAACAGCTTAAAGGTGTGCCAATCACATAATAACAAATAGCAAATAATTCGAGCCCTTCTTTTGCTAGTCCTGATCCTTTGAGGACTCCTTGGAGTGTGCACTACAAATAATCAAGGATTACTACTACTTAATAGAGGCTTAACACTGACAGAAACTGCCCCAAGGCTTGTTAGTTATCTGTGTAAATTTATCCAATAACCAAGCCAAATATCTAAAAGAAAATCAAGAAAAACACACCTTCTGCAATTCCTAACCCAAATGCAATCTTTGCTAATGTTTTAGCAGTCTTTGGACAGTTTTTTCCTAAAGCCATGGATATATACGTGCAAATAGCTGCAGCAAGGCCTAACGGAATGCAATAAAAAATCGACACAACATTGCATAGCACAACATGTGCCGCAAATGCAGTATCGTCAAGATTTGCACCAATAAAAAGAGAGTTAATTTCAAAGCAGAGAATATCCAGAACCATCGGAAGTGCTACTGCAAATACTTACGCGCAATATTCGGAGTAATGATTTAGAACTTTCTCGAATTTCCAGCCAGAAAAAATATTTATTGGTTTTAACTTCTACTGCACCACAATCATCACCACTAATGCTATGAGACTTGAGAGATTGGTCGAAAGAGCTATCCCATCAACGCCCATGTTTAGAGCATCAACTGTGATGGAGCATAGGATCCACTGCAAGACAACTTAAGAACCTTAAATCCACACAGGAACCCCAAAAATATCCACAGCGTTTAAATAGTTTCTAATGAAGTCAAAAACAAAGGAACACTCCATACCGAATAGTATATTTATCCCATATGAGCCAGCCATCGAAGCAACTTCGCTTTTTTAACCCAAGATCAAGAGAAGAGTCTCTTGGCAGTACATTGCTATCCCGAATCCAGTTCCCACAAGGCAGAGGGTGAGTAATCCTTTTCTAGTTTGGTCAATGAGTAAATCCGTTGAATTTATACCGTATGCCCTAGCTGCTAATGATCCAAAGCCTTAATTCAGCCCTTACAGCATATACGATCCTAAGCAATTCATCATGACATTAGCTAAACCTATTCCACTGAGAATAGTAGTATCTCCAAGTTTTCCAGCGAATATCAAATTTACAGAAAGCAAAAGAGATGTGACAACGATTCCTACTGACACTTGAAGCCCAGATTTGACTACTTTCTTGACTTTTTATGTTAGAGTTTCTTAAGAGTTTTCAATATCCTCTTCCTGAGCTTCTAGAGAGCATTTTCTGTTGTTGCTTTCAAGTGTTTCTTCCAGCTGGTGACTCATTTTAGCTCAATGAGAAAGGCTACGATTTTTATGAATTATCTCTACAAATAAGAGAAATATTGAGAAGATTATTAACTTTCTTTCAAAGCGATTGTCTTTTTGTTCTCAAGAAAAGCATATTCTGTGCATTTTGTTTTAATTCGGATTTTAGCTAAAAAGCCAAAAGTATGCCCAAGCAAATTATTTGATTAATCATTACACTTCTTTTTCTTCAACACGCTTGCTGCAATTCATGCCTACAAATTAGTAATTTATCAGGTCAGATTGGGAAAAAAGATTCTTGTTAAATTATACTACAAGTAGTTTCTGTGTGCTTTGGAGATTCCACAGATAAGAAAATATACTATTTTAATGTTTGAAAATTGTAGATTCGAAGCAATGTGTTGATTTTTTATATATAAAGACTCACTCTCTCCTACTGAGCTAATTAAGTGAATTAGATATTTTAAAATCAAAACGTATTTGTGTTCATCTTGACTTATGTATTGACTTTTGCTCTTGAACTTAAGTAAATGTGTCAGTCTAATTTAAGTCTTTTGTCTGTTTGTTTTGTGATTCTCTCACTCAAAAAACATAACAAAACAGCTCTTGTGTTGGTTAAATGATTAATCTGAGAGATTATTACATGTGTTTATGGAGGGGGAGATATTTATTATTGCGCATCCAGTTTGTTTCAAACAATAAATTCAAAAAGAAAAAATAACTAACAAAAACAACCAGACAAACACAATCTTGGCGTGTGATTTGTTTTTGTTTTTCTTCCTTTGATTGTTGTTCCTTAGAAAAATCTCTTGGAATTTAGTCAAATACGACAAATAAAGAGAGTATATTTATATGGCAGAGTATTATCAGCCATAGTTCCGCAAGATTGAGCTAAATAAGCATCCCATTATTCGTGGTGGTAATAGTTAAATTCTCAATGTTTCGATTGCTGAAACTGGAACAACTTAGGCTGGGTCTCTTTATCCAGGAAATAGCAATAACAATAACAATGCTTTCTCAGTGCAGTAAACCAATAAATATGAACTCAATTCCATGCATTCATTCAGTCTCTATGCAGGTTTTAATCATTCATAGGCATTCATTTATTTCTACAATTCACAGAAAATGATTGAAATAAACAATAATTCCTCTTAATAATTGCGTACTTTAATGCTTTTTGTGCTATTTATCAGCAGGAAAAAATGAAATGATCGATAACAGTATTCCTTTCAAGATAAAGCAGCAAGGAAAGGAGGATTACTCTTCTATGCTGACACTGAAAGTATTCACTTCAAATAAGCCAATGAGTAACAACAGCTCACCTTCAGTTCTTAGGATCGAGCTCACTGATGAAACTAACAAGTACATTCTTGAACAAAAAGGATATTTACTTCTAAATTTCATGCTGAAAAAATAAGATTGTTATTACTTTTAACCAGTTTATTCTTGTATGTGCTGGAGCTAAATGAGAGTGAGTTCATCCACTTGAAGAAGGAATAAGATATTCGCGTGGATTTCAGTCAGTTTCCTTCGATGATATCGAACTTTATTGAGCTTTGCTTGAATGAAGATAATGAAAAAGTTAAATTCTCTTGTGTGCTTGATATCAAATATCAAAGTGAAGCAGACTTGAATATTGTTGAAATCAATCCTTTTAAAGTTATCACTCATCTGTCACTTCGAGTGCGCTCCGCGAATGATGAGACTCTTAAGAACTTCCTCTCCAAAAAGTTGACTCAAGCGAAGTTCGAAAATGAATAACTTAGGATTGAAAATAGCAAATAAGAAGAAGGTAGAAACAGAGAGAAAGAGAGTGTTAAAAAACAATAATCTGCTGCCATTTTAAATTTTTTGTTTGAAAGAATTGCACTGCCGCAACATGGAAGTGCAACTAAGCTCTGAAGAACTGAGAAAGCTGTAAGAAGAGAAGACAAGAAGTTTAGAAGAAGTTCGTTTAGAAGAACAGCAAAAACTGCATTCTGTCAAGGAAGAATAACTGAAGAGAGAAGAAACAATCAGGAGATAACTTGAAGCTCAGAAGATTGACATTCAAGAGGTAGATTTGAGCTTTACAAACAGAAACAATAATTCACCTAAATTGTTGTTGTCTATGATATTTTTAATTAAATCCTTGCATTTTTACATATTTAAATCAAGCGTTACGATAAGGATATGAGTGCTTTGTCAGCTAAAAACGAAGCATTGTCTAATAAATGTTAGAGCTAAAGTGAAAGATTACTGGAATTAGAAAGCAAATTGAAGAAAATGACAACTAAAAATACAGCACTAGAGAGAGAATCATCCATGACCAGGAATTAACTTGAAAAGTTACAAATTGAAAACAGAAAATTTAATGAATAACGATACGAGAACGAGAAGAAAATAGCTGAATTAACATACCTAAATCAAGGGATGGATTAGCAGCTCAAAGACAAGCAGCATCTAGCGATCAAGAATCAAGATCTAGCTGATAATATCAATAACCATAAAGTAAATTAGATTAAAATGTTTTATCTTCAACAAAAAATTTTTTTTTCGTTAGGATCTGCTCCAACAGCAATGCGACGTACAAAAGGAATCTATCAGCAAATACATTAGTAAATTAGACTAATGCTCTGAAGAAATCAACAAGGGGAATCAGATCATCTAGAAAATGTAATAAGAGCTAGTAAAATAGAAAGGGAAGATTAAAATGAAGAACTAAATGATGATCAAGCAAGAAGCACATCTCGAGGAAGTTAAGATTCGGGAAGATCAACTCAAGGCGAAAATGCTCAGGAGTATATCTACAAAGAAGAAAAAATACAGTTTTTTGGATTCATTTAGTTGATTATTAGTGAGCTGCTATTTGTTGTTAATCTTCAAAATTTGGATGATTTTGACAGAGGAGAGAGAAAGCAACACACTGCAACTGTAGGTGAAGGAATCCTAGCAGATAATAAACGATTTCAAAACCAAATTGTAAGAGAGCTAGAAAATCATTGAAAATAATCAATCAGGTACAATAATTTTTCAAGAATTAGACTATTTTATGGTTTATTTACTATCAAGCTGTTATCTTTTTATTTAACGTCTGTTTCTTAGTGATTTAATTCTTGAACAGACAAATGAACGAATAAGGTAGTGGGAAATATGGAAGTGCAGCTGTCAAGCCATTATCGACATACACACCTACAACTTATGCATCAAACTTCAGAGCAAATCTAAGCTCGATTTCAACTTTTGAGTCTGTAAAACAACCAATCACAATACTCTTCCTTAATATAAGATTCTTGATATTATCCAATTTAAACAAACATTTCTCAATATTTTTTAGAGATATTCTCCAAACTCAAATGCAGCTTGTTTATCCTCTGCTTTGCCTACTGGGATCACTAGAAAATACACTAGTCTTGATCTGCATGGAGATAACTCTGCTACAATACCTACAGGAACAACACCTTATTTGAACTCAAATAATTTCCAGACTTCAAATAGCAATGCCATCAGCAGCAGCAGCAACAACTTTAAATCAAACAACATTAATAATTTCTAAACTGTCAAGACATAATACAATCCACAATCTGTATTGAACCTACCATCCCCAAATAACAACAACAACAACAATCACTTTAACAATCTCTCTAATAATACATCAACAATATCCGAGAATATCCCAACAAATAACAATAGCAATGCTAAAATAATTGATCCAATCAGTTAGAGACTACCATAGTAATAATCATAGTAACTTCATTAAATTGTTGCCCCTCTTAGATCACTGAGTGCTAATGAGGAATCTGAAGAACATCTACACAGTTACTGTTCATCTAACTTAGGATCTTCTAATTCACCAAATCATCTCAGAAAGGTAGAAAAAGTTACTTTTTTTCGTCATCTTTTTTTTTAATTGTTCATTTGGCAAATATTCTAAATGTTGTTCATTAAAAAGGCTGAAGGAAGTGCAAACAATAACAAAAACGATAATACATACGAATAAGACTTTAGCTAGAAGTATCTCTTTCCATAAAAAACCAATTGGTAGATCAGCGATGAAGCAGAAGAACCACAGAGAATCACTCCAATTAAATTCAAACAGCCAAAAGCACCTAATTAATGACAAAATCAATGAAAAATTAATCCGTTTTTTTTTACTAAATAATTTCTTTTTCAAAAGTTTTCATCTCTACTAATAAGAATTAATCTTGGAATGACAACTAGTGTATGCATATCTAGATAATATTTATGGCTATGGTATTTATTACCTTGATAATGCTTGTTATTGTCTCAAAAAGAGGATAATGTAATTTCAATAAAATGAGAATTTTTTAGTAAAAAATAAGTTAGAAAGCTCATTTTGTTATTTTTAGATGGTAAAAATTATGAAAATGGATAGTTTAAAACTGATAAAAGCATAAATCATATGCTGATTTGCTTTTAAGATATTTTACGAAGCCTAGCATAGACTGTTTTTTGTTCTTTATATCTAAAGCAACTCGAAAACATTAACGAACACTAGGACACCCTAGATGAATGCGAACTGATAAGGAAACAACTTTTAGCACGTGCATAGACATCCTCAACGGGAATATCGATATTTTTGAAAGTGAAATAAATGTGATTCTATTATGAATATTCACATTATGTGTTTGTAGTTATTTGTTTTATTTGTTGGTTGTTGTTTTAATCATCTCACATTTGAGACTTTTTTTCGCTAGCAAAGAAAGAAAATGATACTTGGATGGATGCGCAACTTGCTTGGGATGGTTTAAAATATGAAACGTTCTCTCTTTTTTTTGTTTGATTGAGAGAGCTTCAACGAACGATGGTTTGGATCATTCAAAAGTGAAAAAATATTTTTTTCGAGGAATCATTATCGCAACTATTTTAAGGTCACCAAAATTAAGAGCTGCTGCTATAAGTGATTCATGCTTGTTCTCGTTTTGGATTGATGAAATAGACGTTTCTTGATGGAAAAACTGGCTGAGTAACTAAAAACTTACTCAGACAAGAACGGGAGGGGAATATTTGTTAAAAAGGGGGAGATTCCTGAAATTTCACTTTTGACCGCTCGTTAAAAGCATCCCATCGTTTATCTGTATTAGGATCAATTTGCACTTGTGTTTGTTTTTTTCTTCTTATTTTTATTTCAATGAAGGAAAAAAAGAGCTAACAAAATCAATGGCCTTGCCTCCCATTTCAAAATTTAAATAAGATTCAAAAGATAAATAAAAATTAAATTCAAAATTCATTCATATTCCTTAGTTCTTCATCTCCCTTGAGAAAGGCTTGATTATTAATTAACAAACACTAACAAACTTTTTGGTTATTTAGTCTTTTTGATTTTCATGACCTTTTCAGTGGGAGCATGGGGGATCCTAAAAAAATAATAATAATTTCTGCAATTTACGCATCCATTCCTCTTTGTGGGTGGGGGTGAATCTCTCGCTCATACAATAAAAGGACTAACAAATAATTAATGATTTATTTTTAAACTTCCAAGGAATCTAGCAAGGCGGCGGTGCTTTCTCCCTCCCAATAAAGAATTAAAAACGAAAGAATTTTTCAACACCTTCAACGAATCGAGATAAAGAAAATCAAGATAGCCACATGAACAGAAGGAATGTTAACAGTTTTTCTTAAAATCCAAATACTTCTTCCCTCCCCAACTATATGAGCTTAGATCACCTATACTACGCAAGGAATGTTATCGCGCTGTGTCCAGCTAGCAATTAAAAATGTCTGGCAACGATCTTAAGTCCTCATCCTTTGCCCCCTAAATTTGCATATGATTCCCTCTCTCAAGCTCGCTTTTTTTTCTTGTTATGCTCCACTTGATCAAAGATCCTAAGATTATCGACCACCCCCCCTTAGTTATCTCTTATTTCATAAGCAGCACGCGCACATATTTAACCATTTCTTCTTTTTTGTGAGACAGATATATTTTAAATATCTCTCGCAATATTTTTATAAATATATGAAATCTATGAAAAACCTCCTTCTTTTCTTTTTCAAAATACAAATAAATCTTCTTCTCTCCACCCTATTTAAATCAAATTAAATTAAACATCGCAAAATTCAAATTTCATTTGTATCTTTTGTTTGAAAAAGATAAATAAAAATAAACTATGTCGTTCTTGTATGAACTTTAAATGGAAAATATGGTCTGCAAATGTTGTAGATCAAAAATGTTAGTCTCTCTTTTTTTTGTGAAGCAACAAATCAAACAAAAATGGTTGATGTTGGAATTCTTTTTGGATCTGCTAAAGGGGAGATATTGATAAAACTGTAAGAAGAGAAATGGTTATGTAAGGGTGGAGAAAGATGAAGGAGAATGACCAGATTATGGTCAAGAAAACATTAAAGAGATGATTGAAAATAGCATATTCTATTTGATCAGATGATAAAAGTCTATTTTGAACTTTCTATCTGTTGAGATATTCACTTATAATTGTGTTTCTAATCATTTCAAATAAAGACATATCAGCTTTGAATAAGTTTGTCTTAATCTTCTTCCATTTTTCAGAGATATTACATCAAAAATATCCTTTAATTGTCTTAGAAATGCATTTAATAATTCACAATTTCATGAAAATTTGTTCATTTGTTATTATTCTTTTTTGCTTTGTAGTTTTTTTCAAATCACATTATCTTTTTTTTTTGATGGGTAAAACAAAAAGAAAATAATAAACTGATTTGCAAGCATAACTTTCTAAATGAAGAAAAAAGTACGTTAAATGCAGAAGATTAAAAATAAGAAACAAAAACAAACGAACTCCTTAGAGAAGCAAAGCTATTATTGAATTATTGTTATTATTTGTCAAAAGTGTTTGATTTGATTCCTGCTATTTTTATTATTTTTCTTCAATTCCATTCTCAGACTTTCAAAGTGCTGTTGAATCGAGAACCTTGCTAGTATCGAGACATTGTCAAACTAGTTGGAGCTAACAAATTGAAACAAAATCAATTAAAAACTACCTCTAAAAACCAGCCACATTTGGTAAAATTATTTTAAACATAAAATTGTAAATTTCATTGCTAAAAAATACCTCTCGAAGTAAATGATTTCCTAAAAGACAGGAATTCCTTTTGTTAACCATCCTCAAGCTCTTTCTTCACGTTCTGGTATTTTTGTAAGAGTCTATTCACAAAATAAAATGAATCAGAGAAAGTATTTTAATAAATGAATTGAATTATGAATTGGTATTTGAAAAGAAATTGATGCTCTTCTTGCATTATTAAATAATTCATTTACCTTTCGAGTTCGATGGATCTATTTTTTCTTTATTCTTCTTATCCTGAAGTGATTCGCTATCTTAACGCATTGAGTTCGTTATTTTATCTGAGTCTAAGTTAGCTCATTTGATTCTTGATCTTAGCTACTCTCTGCACAGCCCAATTCTAGGCTTCATCTTTTTGTAGTTGCATTCTCTTTTGCTGCACTTAATGGGCCTCCATAAATCTAAAAACCACATATTAAATGATATTCAGGAAAAATGGCTGGAAATCACAATAAAATAAGAATATTTTTAAAATTTGCACCTATTTTATTTGGCGAGATGTTCTTCCATTTTGAGCAGATTCAGAACTTCGGAGGAATCTTTCGATGCGAAGGGTACAGCCTTGTCTAATTCTTCTGCGACTTGTTGATATTCATAGTCCTACCTTTAAATTAGTTAGGTTTCAATGTTCTTGGCTTCTTCATTAAATTCCAGCATTTTTTTGTCCCAGAATTCATTGAATTAATTGAATTCTTCTAAGTGAGCTCTTTCTACACCTAACGTCTCATTCAGATGCCTCTGTCTCATTTCTTCTTTGCGCTTGGCTTCTAAGGTATCTTTCAGTTCCTTAATCTTCTTAGCAGACATCTCTGCTTCAATGTATTTTCCTCCTCGCATGCAGTTTTCTTAGTGCTCAGTTAAAACATCGATTTATTCCTCCAATGTTTCCACTTCAGCGCGGAGATTTGCTCCTTGTTAGACGTTCGCATCGTACTGCTGTTACATCTGTTGTTGTTGTTGTTGTTGCTGCTGTTATTGTTGTTGCTACTACTGCTGAATCAACTACTGTTAGAGTTATTATTACTGAATAAATTGTTATTGTTGGATTGCTTGTTGCTGTTACTGCTATTGTTGTAAAAGCTGCTACTGCTACTGTTACTAAATTAGAGCCTACTGTTCAGCATTCTACTGGATCAATTACTGTTGTTGTTATTGTTGTTGTATTTAAGCGGCACTCATATTTTGTTCGTATTCTTAAGAATTCTTTGTTTTCTAGCTTTTGGCTCCTAACTTACCAACTACTTTATTTTATGAAATTTCTTGTTGTTTCTAAATATTAATAGATTATTGAAAAAGTTAACCTTGCTCTCTTTCAAATGAAACACAAACAAAAAAATACAAAGAGAGAGAGAGAGAGAACACTTGCTATCTATCTAACTTTGAAACATTATTCTCCCATTCAAAAAAAGTGATATCCAAAAATAAATAAATAAATTATTTATTGTGGTTCGCTTGTATCCTCTCTGTTCAAATTAACACAAATTAAATCTTTCATAATATCCCTCTCCCCGCGGCTTTTTAACTTGCTCCCTAACGATAATCCTTTTATCTGATTCTTTAGATACACTTCTCTATTATCCATTGAATTGTTTTTTATTTCAAATCATCTCCCCCGTTTACTATTCTGAATATCTAACTATTTGTTCTGCCCATACATTTAAAAAAAGTACCTTTACTTTTGCTTTGTTTATTCTTTCTCTTTGCTCTTCCAATAAAAATGTTTCTTTATGAATCTTTCATCATGAACTGCTACTTTTATTCTTGTATTCTTGAATCATACAAGCTTTATAGTAACAGCATCTTCATACCTCTCCTTCCTTTGGATACTCGAACCAAATCAAAAATAGATTAATTTTGAAAAAAATTTCTTATTTTTTAGAGTAATCTAACAATTTCCAATGAAACAAAGCTAAATAAAAGGGAAATCTTGGATAAAAATCTCTTTCTCTTTGTAGATATTATTAATTTGTAAGCAATATGATTTAAGAATACTCTTGAGAGCAGGGAGAATATTTTTAGAATCATTCTGCTGATTGCAGTATTCCAAGAGAGGGTGAGATCAAAAAGAAAATCAAAAAATCCTGAGACAAATATCATAAATCACACAGAAAGAATCTAAATTAGAAACGGAGAGCAAATCAATGGACAATCTAAAGACAGTAGTGAAAACAAGCGTGGAGAATAAAGTGACAGACTCAAATGCAGTCCACTCCTTCACTGAAGATGAAGTTAATGCTTATGTAGAACATATCAATTTCTTCCTGGCTGTAAGAGAATCATCTTGAAAAAAAAGGAATACAATATTAAGACTTTTTTTGATTTTGTTCATGAAAAATAACTCACTTCTTTCTTAACTTTACATTACTTGATGTAGTAAATATTTAAATCTTTATTATTTCATTAAGGACGATGAAGATTTGAAAGAAAGATTACCGATTACTCCTTCCGCGAAGCTCTTCGAATCTGTTGGCGATGGTGTTTTGCTATGGTAACAAAAATATCATATCAATTTGTACTTTAAAAGTCAAAATTTTCCTAAACTAACAATCATTTTTTTCTAGCAAGATGGTAAACAAAGCATAGCCAGGTACTATTGATCATCGAGCTATCAATATTAAGAATCTCAATATCTTCAAGGCCAATGTAATAAAATTGAGATATTTTTTAGCAAAACGAATTTTTTAAAGGTGAGGGTTGTTTTTGGTATGATTTTTTTTTTGTTCTGAAAAAAAACTTTTCCAAAAGGAAAATCTAACTCTGGCAATAGCTTCAGCTAAAGCAATTGGATGTATCTGCGTGAATATCAACAATAACAGTATTATTGATAAGAGAGAGCACATTATCCTTGGACTCATTTGGCAGATCATTAGAGTAATTATAAAATGCAAGAATCTGATGAAAATATCTCATTTTGGATTTGTTGAAAAATTCTATTTAAACTATTATGATTTTGTGATGGATTTGACAGATCTAAATGCTTACCAAGATCGACTTGAAGAACCATCCTTATCTGATTCGTCTCAAGAGGGAAGATGAAGAAATCGGTGATCTCTTGAAACTGCCAAAGGAGGAACTTCTCATCAGATGGGTTAATTATCATCTCTCCAACGCCAACTATCCCACAAAAATAGCCAATTTCACTAAAGATATCTCCTCAGGTAATCAACGATACTTCTAAAACTGCAAATAGTTTGTTCATTTTGGCTTGAATGCTGGATGTGCATCGAAATAGCTCTAATTCTTTGTTTTATTACTTTGTGTCATATTTTCTCTTTTTCACTAAGGCAATGAGTACACCGTGCTGCTGAATTAGATTTCTCCTTCGACCTGTGACAAGAAAGGATTAGAGTTGGATCAGCTTGAGCGCTGTAGGAAGGTCATTAACGATGCTAAAACAGTTGGAGTGCCTCCTTGCATCAAGCCATCAGATATTATGAATGGTCATTCCAAACTCAATCTCATTTTCCTAGCCCATCTCTTCAACAACTGCTCTGGACTTACACCAACTGAGGAAGAAAAAGTGACTGCTGCAGGAATCATCGACGATGACAATGATCCTGAGGCTTCCAGAGAAGAACGTGTCTTCAGAATGTGGATGAATTCCTTAAACATTGAAGAAGTCTACATTAACAACCTCATTTAAGACATGAGAGACGGGTTGATTCTTTGTAAAATAATGGATAAGCTTGCCCCAGGCAAAGTTGACTTGAAGAAGTTATCCACTAAGGTAATAATAATCGAAATGAGATAAAATACCTTTAATTAATGGATTTTTTTTATTTTTTATCATGTTTAGAATTCTAAATTCAACAAGATTGCCAACGCTAACTATGCCATAACTCTTGCAAAAGAGCTCAACTGCTAAATCGTTGGCATTGGTGGTACAGATATCGTTGATGGAAACAAGAAACTCATCCTCGCTATTGTCTGGCAATTAATGAAAAAGCAATCTGTCTAAGTTATCGGGGATATGAATGAGAACAAATTAGTAGAATGGGCTAATGCACGTGTCCCCGCTGAGAACAAAATAGCCAGTTTCAAGGACAAACAATTGAAATCGTCAGTTTTTTTCCTGAAACTCATGCAATCAATTGAGCCTAGAGCAATCAATTAAGATTTAGTTACTCCTGGTGCAACTGAGGAAGAAATCACAAATAATGCTAAATATGCCATTTCTGTAGCCAGAAAACTCGGAGCTGCTGTTTTCCTTGTGTGGGAGCACATAAGAGACGTAAACTTTTATTCAACAAAAAACATACTTTATTTTATATAAAAAACTAATCATATTTATCTAATATAATGAAATGAAAGTGCATGATTTGAACTTATTTTTATTATCAAAAACTAGGTGAATTCTAAATTCCTAATGACATTCGCTGCTAGTTTGTATCAAGTCGCTAATGAGACTGCTTCCAAGAAAAAAGAAGTCTGAAAATACAGAAAAATAATAATCCAAATTGTTTATGATTATTTTTAAATAAAAAGAGACATAAATAATGTTCATATCCTAATGTAAATTAATGCGCATAAATTCATTATATGTGATGTTGGTTTGTCTTGAACAGTTTAACAAAAATATTTCAGTATGTTATTTCAATAATCTAATCTTTTTTCTCAAAAAGGTCGAAAACGATCATTTCAATAAAGTCTCTTTTCCAAATCATCCATAAAATACCCAAAAAAATGGCCTTGATTTCAAAAAATAATTTAATTTTATTAACATTTTTAAATTCAAAAAAAGCAGACAACACAGTTAATTAATAGATTGAAACAGAAGTTTAAAAAAAAGAAAATCCTTTAAAGTTATTGAAATTTGAATGAATCAAAGCAAAAAGATACTCCTTGTTAATTAAATTGTAAAAAAATCTAAAGCATAACAACAACATCACAAAAAAAAAATCAAAGATTGAAAGATACTTTATGCTAATTCACAATCCATAAAGAAGTTTACTTTTGAATTCAAGAGCTCTCTAAATATGTAGCTTATTATCAACAAAAAGAACTAGCTAACTGACTAACTGATAAAGGAATTTTTATAGTTTACAGACACAGAGAGAGAGATATATTTGCAATTCATTTTTAAGCACCAGAATACTGAGTAATCCAATCGAATAGTTTTTAACCATTTTATCATTGCTGCGAACCATCATCTCTCATCTGCTGAGTTCAGTGAAGCTTTCTTATTTCATGTGAAAGATTATTAGAAAGATAGAGAGAGAATAAGTTGCAGTGCGTTTGTTTTTTGTGGAGATAAATACTGATTTTTGTTTTTCGAGCAACGAAAATGAGCACATCTGATAACAAAGAGGTGCTTATTTTACAAGCAGCACTCAATCCTCGTATATTTTAGCAACTATTTACTCTCATATTTGTTTGTTATGCATACATAAAATCAAATAATCAAACAATATAACCAAAAAAAATGCTAAAAATTAACTAAAACTTAGCTGAATAGCTAGTAGTTTAAAAATGATAAATTTGTAAAAAATACTAAGAAACTAAGGCAATGCTTTTCATAAAGAATAAATGAATTCACTTGTAAGGCATAATAGAATAATGACACAACACTGATTTGCTTTCTCATTTCAAAAATACCTGTACTTTTCAAACTAGCTGCCATTGATTCTTTGCTAAGTAAAAAACCAACAACAAAAAGCTAGCACAAGTTAGTTCTCTCTTTGAAAATATTTGTGATCTTACAATTCAAAATCTAAATTTCTTATTACTTTAATAGTATTTTTTGAGTTTGATTTGAAAAAAACAACTTTAGAATAATTAACACAATTTAAGATCTTTTTAATAATTTTAAAATAACTTTATTTGATACTAAATCTGCAACTCGTGAGTAACTGTGAGTGCAGTAGTGATTCCGTCTTCAACCAATTATTTTTGAAAAGCTAGTGAAAGTGGAAACTGTTCGAGAAAGCATGAAAAATCTTCAGTTTGTAAGAATTATTTATATTATTAATTACACCTTGAAAACAGTAAGGCTTGCAAAAGAGAGAGAGGGTTAAGGATCTAAGATTAAAAAAAGAACAACAATAATTCTTTTTTTAGGAGCATGTTGAGATTGAATCTGATGTAGAGAGACTAAAATTGTGTCATTACTGGCAATAAGCAAGAAAACTAAAATGAGTTTGGTTAGAATAACGAGAAAATCATGGGAAGCAGAGAATCTATACCTTGTAAAGTAAAAGCAATACTCCCAATAGACTCAATTATGACCTCAACAAAATCACCAAGCCATTGTCGATTTGTTTTTAATCTATAACCGAACCTTTAGACAATAGTACGATGCATAGACTCTTGATTTTTTTTTTGTTGGAATTTACTCTTTCCCTTTCTGAGTGACCTCTATGATTATGTTAATATGCTTCTAAATCATATGAGCGGGGGAAAGATAATAAAAGTGATAAATAATAGTTATTACCAATGAAATATTAAAAAAATAATTATGTTTATTACACCTAATTAAAACAATAATGATCTGAAAAATTAAACTAAGAGAGGATGAATAGAATTTGGACTATGATCTCAAATTACGAGACAGTAATCAGCCATTTAGTAGGAGTGGAGAAATAGAACAATCGTTTTATACTCTCTCAGCTTAAAGGGAGTGAGGAGAGAAAAGAAATGTCATGAAAAATAGAAGGCTTTACTAAAAAAAGTTGCTTTAAATAATCTACTTGTTAAAAAGGAAAATGAGAGAACTGATGAAGGTTATCATATAAATTTAGATTAGGAGAAGAAGAAGTAGAGTCAAAAAAAGATAACAAAAAAAATTAAAGCAGAGAGAGAAAGATAGAAACCAATCAAAATAAATCACACTCACTCACCTCAAAATCGATTAAATCACTTTGGAAGAGCATTCATACTTGAAATTGCCCAACGTTTATTAAGACTACTTTGAAATAACCATCTCTTTAGTCTACTTGAATTCATAATAGATGTCTGATACAGAGGAAGAATAGGCTCAGTAGGCGAACAAGTTGGACAATGCAATTAAGATGCTCGAAGACAACTCGCTTGTTACAAAGCCGAATGCTAATAATAGCATTGAAAATAAGAATAGCAATGGAGAGGATGATGAAGATGATAACGATAATGATGACGATGATGATGGTGATGGCGATGATGATAGCGGTGATATGAATACTAACACAAATAGCAGTAAAAATAATATTTTATCAAGTGTGATTCTATCTGGAAAGCGAGAGCGTCGACAATCCATGAGGAATGTGATAGGTAAATAGCAATCACAATTCGAAAAATCTCTTTGTTTTTTTCATTTTATGTATGTGTTTGCTGCTTAGAAGATACAATCGTCCCTAAGACTCGTCGGCATCGTATCAAGAAGAAGAAATCCAAGAAAGAGGAACTGAAAAAGAAAAAACTGCTGAAAACTAAAAAACAAAAGGAAAAAGCAGCACTCGCAGCAGCTAAATTAGCAAATACGAAATCAAAGAAAATCAAGATAATTTAGGAAATACCAGATGAGAACTATGTCTACGAGGACCAGCGAGGGTTATTGGAGCATCCTAACCCCAATTTATTAGATCTATCGCTGTTCAATAGGATTTTTGAAACTCACAGTAGCGAATTGAAAAAGATTAATGAAGGTAAATAAGAACGTAAAGTCTATCTACACGAGCTTCCATATGAGCAGAAATACACGTCATAGTCTATGATCACGTGCGATATTGGACTGTATGATTTTGCACCATTAGTAGCGGAGTTCAAATCGTTCGATGGTATATTTTGGAAAATAATTATTCATCAAAAATTTACCTGGTTTTTGTGATATTCTTATTTCTTTTTCTCACAGTGATCATGGTATCACCTCGATAGGAGCAGGAAGAATGGAGCGTGCAGTAATTCATAGACTGCCGAGTGGATGAGTTATCTGAACATGGATTTATGTTTTTCTGGACTGGAAGTTTAAGTCTATCAAGCAGCTACACTGTCATGACTCAATGGGGATATGATGTCATAGAGTAGATTGTCTGGGTTAAAATTGACAAGCAAACGTGTATGCCAAGTGTTGCTGTGAAAGAAGCAAGTCCATTCTTGGATTCGAAGGAGATATGCTTGGTTGGAGTGAAAAAACGACCCAATTCAACAGCTGTAGAGTACATGACAAAAGTTGCTAATAATGTCATGATAGCAGCAAAAACCCCTTATGCAGCAGCACCTGATTAGATATACAATACAATCGATTTAGTCATGCCAGGGAGTAAGATCATCGAGTTGTTTTCCAAGCAACTCCCACTGAGAACTGGATGGTTTGGATTGAAGCATTAAAAAATAGATTTTGAAAGTGAGAACAAGGGAGATAAAAATAGATAAAATATGGAAATATCTGATTTACCTGGTCAGATTGGGGTTAATAATAGCAACGCTCCCATGGCTAACGACAATCAAACTTCAGCCTCTCCCCTTAGCATTATCAAGAAGAAACCTAATAGTTCTCAGAATATTTATAACAATCCTCCAATATTTCGAAACAAGAGTTGTTTCGTTTGTGCAAAGACACCTTTGATTGGAATATACTTCACTTGCAATGATTGCGCTGCTTCAACCAAAATGACAGACTACTACAACATCTGTAAAGCAAATAGCAGAATAATAAACACTTCAAGCATTTTTTTGTTTTGACTTACAACTAACTCAACTTTTTTAGGTCAAGAGTGCTTTTTTAACCAATCACAGAGCTAGCCAATCCCTAGTAAGCATCTCCCTTAACATGCGCTCTCCCTTGTCACAACAAATAGCCTTCCAACTAAAACTACAGTAACAAAAAGAAAGAATTATTTTTTTTACATTCAAAAAGTTAAAAGTTTGAGAGAAAAACAAAAAGAAATCAAACTGGGAGAGGAGGGACATGTTTATTTCTTTAGAGTTTTACATTGTTAATTTGTTATTTCTTTGCAGATGGAATGCTGCAGCACTTCTTGTATGACTTCACCAGCAAACGAATAAACGATAAGGAAATGTACTACTTGCTTTGAGGTTTATCTCTGCCATAGATGTATTTCTGAACCTGATAAACTCAAACTCCCTCCTGCGCTTTCAAGAACTCATAAAGTCTCCCATGAATTCATTGCACTCAAGCAAGGATCATATGTACCCTTTGAGAATAAATGAGCAAGAAGATTCAATTAGGGTGATAGAAAGTATTAAACGAGCTTGTCAAGAATGTATTATTTTTATTTTTTGTGGAATTAGAGTGTGATTTCATAATAGAATAATAATTTTAATCAACATAATCCAAGTGTTTATTGACTCGAAGCAATGTTTTTTTTTGAGTGAAGCGCATTTTGCGATTCCTATCACTGATCTTTTTGAAAAGTGATTGAGTAAAATTATGTTAATAATTAAAAAAGGATAAATAATTTAATTAATATATATTTTCTATTAATAAAACTACAAATAGAAAAATAGGCAAAATAACAATTCATAAAAAATGAGAATATTAATATAATGCTTCTATTTATTTCTGCTTATCAGATGCATTTTCCACAGCATAGTTCACTTTTCTGGAGAATTAGTTTCTATTGGTTCTCTGTCCAATCTCTTCGCATCCTCCAATTTCAAGCCCTGATCTTCAGTTTCGACGATTATTTCTTTTGTTGGCAGTTGGGTAGCATTTTTAGCTAGCTTTTTCAGTCGTCTGATGTAGAAAAACAAACCCACTCCTAACAATACCACAAATGCAGCAACACCTACACCAATTCCAATGTAAGCTCCTAGTTTCGAATCTTCATCTGAAGGTGGCGTCACAACATTAACCTAGAAACGCATCTGCGGGTAATTCACTGTATCCGAAGAAGTTGCCAGCATTCTGCGTCCTGGAGTTATCTTTATCTGGAAATACGATGTAATTTCAATAACAATCTTCGGATATGAGATTGCATTAAAGGAATAGGTGATTTGTCCAGGAATAGAATTGTCAAATTTATACTCCTTGATATAGTAAGTGAAGGATGATGAAGGATAATTTGGTGATTAATCAGTGTTCGAATATCCAGTCATAACAAGTGAATGAGGCAGAAGTGTATTAGTTTTCAATGAGTCTTCACTAACCATTTAAGTCACCTAGATCAAGCTGCCAGATGTTACTTGCATGGAATCTCCATTGCAAACTTATCCTGTCTGGCAGTTAATTGACAGCACTGAACTTGTCTTAAGTTCTTAAGGGATTTCACATTATTCACAGATCACATCGATCTAATCGGCAGAACTTGTGTAAGTCAGAGTGTTGCTAAGAACGTAGTTCAAAGATAGGCTTACGTTGATAGCATAGATCAATTAGATCTGTCCGTTCCATCTGATTTTCAAATAAATTTTGCAACTATCCTTAGTACAAGAGACTCTCTACTGATCCAAAAACTCGCTTCTTCTAACTAATATTTAAACATAATAGTTATTTGGAGAGTAATTTTAATCACTGGTTAGATCATTCTATGAGAAAATAAGCCCAATATCTGATAACCCTGTCACCAAGAAATCATAGCATACTCTTGGAGTTTCGAACAATTTCAGATTAAATTAGAAATTGATTGGATCAGTCTAAGTAGGCGATTCAAAAGAAATCATCTGTTTTAGCACAAATAGGTGGCCGATGCAGTAATCGTCAGTACCATAGTTGACCTTAGTGCAACTTCGAAATACATTGTCATAGTTTAAGGGATAGAAACCATCAGGGCAGAGTCTCTGGTATTACCCATTGATCAGGATATAGTTGAGTGGAGTTTCCTTTACACAACCATGATTAAAGTAATACGACCCAGGTGGACACTAGCATGAAGGAGGAGGGGTGGAGAGGGAAACTTCGTTGCAAGAAGTACACACTGTGTCGGAAGTGCATTCTTTGCAAAAAGGAGGGCATTTAACGCATTCATTTTTGGAGTTCGCGTAGTAACCAGATTCACATTGGGGGAGGCAAACAAATTGGTTTGAAAGGTTTTGTGTAAATTTATTTTGAAGGTAATATCCAGACAAACAAAATTTACAGATAGTGCTATCATTTGGTTAGCACTAACCACAATTGTTAACATTAGTACAAATGCTATAGCAATCATTTGGATCAGTTACATAAGAATTTAATGGGGAACAATATAACTAACATTATTGAATTCCTTATTCAGAAATTCTCAGTTGGTAACTTCCAAAGCAACTGTTACAAGTGTGGGAACCTGTGGTTTCTACAGTTTCACTCTAGCAATTAGGGATAGTACATGTAGATCCATCTGACGCACTGCATGAACTCGGGCTTAAGAGGCATTTATAATCCTAAAAGACAAACCCTACGTAACAGACAGTACACATTTCCTAATTATTAATGTCGTTTATACAGCTAGCGCAATTGGGAGAATTGTAACAAATGAATGATTAAGAATTATAAGTTATGCCAGGCATGGTAGAACAATAGCAACAACCGATCCACAGCAGCAAAAGGATACTTGTAAAAACCTTAGAAGACATAGTTCTTTCTTGTTAAGTATGAAAGACAGAGAGTGTTTGATTTATTTTATTAGTTAATTGTTTATGGAGTTTGAGGAGGGCAAAAGGAAAATTTAAATTGATTTTTATAGCAAGCTGACTATTAATTTTGAAAAGAAAAGAATGAAGAACTGAGACTCTTCAGAAGCTAATTTAAGATTACAGTTGTTGTTATGAGACTTTTTAATAAGTTCATTTTAGCTTCTTATCTTACAGTTTCTTCCCAAGTTAATAATAGACAACTGCTTGTAATTTGATAAACTTGCATCAAGACTTTTCAGCTTGCCATTTAAATGAGATGAGGGACCTTAGAAGCAGCAGTATTTTAGTGATGATTGTAAACTAAAATGGTAATAAAAAATATTGTAAATTCTATTCTAATGTTCTCAAAGAAGTACGACTTAATTGCTTAGTTCTTATCTGAAAAGTAGTGAGATACCAAAAATGCCATTTTGTTATTTTGATTTGAATGATGAAAGCAATTAAAAGAACAGAGAGACAGACTCTGCTTTCATTCGAGTAGCAACGAGTCTGCCTTACAGATCATCCAGTTTTATGGGATAAAGAGGGGATTAATTTTATTCAGCAAGAGGAAAATCAGATATGAAATTATATTTAAATATTCCAAGATCAAACAGTTGTTTATTTAGAATGATGTCAATTTATTATCATCTTAAATCTCTCATTCATTATTTTAGCTTTGCAAAGCCAAACGCTAATATTATTTTATTAGGATTTCTTTGAACTTTGGGATCTATGAAAGATATGAAAGAAGAAAAAGAAGAAGAAAACATCACTTTCTTTTCTATAAATTCTCTTTTTCTCAATGTAATTCTTTTAGTAAAATTCTGAAAAACAAAAGGAGGGGGGGGGGGGGAGGGGGGTATCTATG
>Ga0302271_10001640_pt1 | contig 21314 bp, 8 predicted proteins | sample III_Bog_N1_1_FD_198767 | JGI IMG/M metagenome (GOLD analysis project Ga0302271, IMG submission 198767) | Peat permafrost microbial communities from Stordalen Mire near Abisko, Sweden - III_Bog_N1_1 | ecosystem: Environmental > Terrestrial > Soil > Wetlands > Peat | place: Sweden: Abisko... | reverse complement strand
TGAAATCCTTTCAATAGAATCTTCTTACTTTTGAGTTTTCATTTGTATTTTATGAAATATTTGATCACAAATGATATTCTTTTTAGATATTAATTCTTTCCTTTTTTTTATATATTTCTTTTCATTTCTCAATTACGTGTTTGAAATTGGTAATCCTTCCCTCTGCTTCTTTTAAACATCCCCCACTATTTGTGAAATTAAAAATAAGATTAACTTGAATATTGGTGCTTTCTTTGCGTACTAAAATTGATGTGTGGATTTTCAGTTAAAATAGATTCTAATAAAAGGATGTTTTTACTTTTTCAAATAGATTTCAAGGAACAATAATAAAATTGTTGAGATGAAATGTCTCAGAAAAACCATCTAGATTTTTAATTTCAGAAGATCTTTATTTTTAATAAATAAATAAATTCGTGGCAATTAAGTGCCGATAAGCATCTTTTCTTGCTATTAGAATTGAAATAAAAAAAATCAATGATATTTCAATTATTATTATCATTTTGTTTTCAGTTGAAACCTAGACAATCTATGGTTTTTATTTTTTGGGATGTTAATTATAGTTATTTTTTTTTAGAATTAAAGTAATTTCAGAAAGATACTTGTTGGGAGATTTTAAATCTAAAAATCTACGAAATTGAATGAAGGCATGCATGACGATAAATTTGTATTAAATTGGAGTGACGAAAGAGTTATCTGCGTTAGTTTTAATATGTTTTTTGTAATGTTTCCAAAAGGATATTTACAAAACAAAATATTAATCCCCCAAAATATCTCAAACTTTAGAAATCAGAGCAGAAAGAAGGGGGATTTTTATAATAAAAATGAATGAAGAGTTTTAAGCAATGCATCTAGATTTAAAGTTAGTACTAGTTAGTTCTTATTATATTCCTGAAAAAGTAATAAATAATTGAGAAAAAGATAATAAATGATTATCAAAATTTATCGAGTATTAAAGAAGAATTTTTCGAACAATTCATAATTTTCTGAGTTGTGAAATAGCTTGAAAAACTGATATCAATGAGTGTGCATGTGATTTTTTTTTAAAATAGGTTAATAATTATTTTCATGTATTCTGCCATATATTTGTATTTTTGCAAAACAAGTAGAATTATCTAAAATTGTAATTTTTCATCAAACTTTAAAAATAAAAGTAGAAACTCTCTTATGAAGGGAAGTTCTAGCTTTTTAAAACTAATTAAATGTTTATCCTTTAAATACTCTAAAATTTTCGAAAAAAATAGATGGCCTCTGCAAAGAAGTGAGAATCATACCTTTTATTGAAAAACAAAACAAATCAACCCAAGCCAACTGATTTAGTGATTGGAAATCATAATAATTTGTTGATAATTAACAAATCTGTATTATCTTTTACACTTTCTTTAAAAGAAATCAGAATATTCGATCAGTGATAAAGAGAGTAACTTTGTAACTATCAAAAGAAAAAAACATCAATCTAGTAATTGAAATCGAACATTCAGAAATCAAAAAGTTGAGAAACTATTCTGAGATAGATGATTATACTCACAGGGAAAAAAAAACATTGAATCTAAGAAATAATCTTTTATTAATTGATAAAAAAAATCAAAAGAACTTCAGTGCCGTATTTAAAGCCTGAAATTGTTGTCTTCATGGAGAAAATAAAGACACAAAAAATCAATAGTAGAAGGTTTTATGTAGTAATGTATCGCCTAATAGTGAAACCACAATAGCCTTGAATTTTACAAATATAGCGCATAATCATCCTAATTATTGTTCTCTCCTAATAAATTCTTACAACCAGAGCACTTTCACTTCAATTACAATTCAAATTACCTAAATAAAGAAAAGTAAGAATTTCTTGTGTGCGGGATTGTTCAATAAAAAGAGATTATTTTATCGCAAAATCTTGAAAACAAAATAGAACAACAACAAAAACACAACTTGATAAGGATGATATTCATACTTATTTTATTCGCGATATTCATTTACTTCAGCAAGTATGTCATTTTACCATACATTCGCTATCGCAGCTACAGAAAATATGGTGATGGAAAGTTCTATCCTTTAGTTGGAGAGTTAGTCATGGTTTTATAAAGTGTCAAGAAGTATGGAGATTTCGATTATCAGAGACATCACCTTCTAGATCACGATAATGAATAAAAGGTCTTTGTGACTAACGTAGGTAAGATAACTTAAGACGCTTAATGGTGGAATTGTATTGAAAAGATGCTATTTGCGTTCTAGGAAACAAAGTGAAGTTGATTCTCGTTGATCCAGAGATTGTCAAGGAGTACTTCATGAAAACGAATCTTTATGTGAAAGATGAGACATTTATTGCCAATATTAAGCGATTTGTTAAAGATGGAATCGTCACAGCAGAGGGGAAACAGTGGAAAACAAGCAGAAAGATATTTTCCTAGGCATTTCATTTTGATTATCTAAAAAATCTAAGTCCAAGTATTGAAGCCGTTGCAGAGAATTTATTTAGAAAAATGAAAGAAGATCAGAAATAATTAGAAGCAGTCGATACGATTGATTGTATGCAGTAAATAACAGGAAATGTAGTTATTTTGTCATTTTTCGGAGAAACTTTAGAAGAATATAGGATTTAAGGAATGAAAGTAACTTAGGCTCTTTCTCACGTGATAAATTCTCTTGGGGATTAGATTTTTAGTTTTTAGTACTTCCTGCTTGGAAAGAGATACTATGAGATAGGATTAAAGAAAGAACATCGCGATCTGATTGAGTTTATTAATTAAGTTAATGAATTTATCTAGACTCATTTGAAAAGAAAAATCAATGAAATTAATGAGGAAATCAAGCTGAAGGGAAAAACTGAGAATAAAAGTATCATTGCTGAGCTCATCACATCTGGGTAAATTGAGGAAATATCCAGAGAATAGCTTTACTAAGATTTCGCAACATTTTATTTGGCTGGGATGGACACAACTGGACATTTGCTTGGTATGACGATTTATTATATCACACAAAATAAAGAAATTTATCAGACTCTTTAGTAAGAAATTGACAATAACAAGGATAATTCTCCATAAGCACTTGCATAACTGCCTTATTTGAATGCTGTCATCAAAGAAACTCTCAGATATTATGGGCCAGCTAATCTTATCTTTGATAGAATTGTAATCTACTTTTGAATTTTTATCACAAAAGTAAAATAATTATTTTTTCATTTAGGCAACTGAGGATCATGAGCTAGGAGGTATTCCAATAAAAAAAGGTACAATCGTTGTCCCTTACGCAATATGTATCCACAGAAACACTAAGTATTATGATGACCCACATGCTTACAATCCTTCACGATGGATTAATAAAAAAGACACAGACATCCCAGCATACACTTTTTTACCGTTCTCTGCTGGGCCAAGAAATTGCATTGGATAGCATTTAGCATAGCTTGAATCTAGGATAATACTTAGTCTATTTGTGAAGACTTTTGAATTTTCTTCTCCTGCTGATTACAAACTAATAATTGAAAGTAAGTTTCTTTGCTAGCCAATAGATCCTTTAAGAATAAAATTAATACCAAGGAAGTGATATTCATTGTGATAAACTATTTATTAATGTGTGTATTAGTGATTTCATTTTAAGGAACAGAAAAAATTCTATTGATTTTACCTTATATTTTTTTGGTCGTTTTCATCTTGACAAAGGTTCTGATTTGTATTAGATTAAGTTTTATGGATATCTAGAAAGTCTAAATATTTGGTTCAAAAAAGGTATTAAAACTTGTTAAAGTTTATCCAATATTTTGAAATAAAGTATCACTACTAAAAAAAATAAGTTTTTAAAGACATAAATCTTTTAGTCATTCTGGTTTTAACTTTTCTTTTCATTGACTTCCTTGATTTCTCTTGGTCGGCCTCTATTTTAGTTCTTAAATGTAATATTTTTAACAAATTATTGCTTTTTCTGCAATTTCCTGGTAAAGTTACTCAAAATAATAGTAAAAACTTGTATTGATTTTGCATAATTCCAAAGATCATTTAAAGTAAAAAATTTATCAAAAAAATGAAAATTCTTATTTTAATTCCTAACAAAATCTTTTATATTTCTATTATTTGTTAGCTAAATCAAAGTCGCAGGAATTGTCCACTTGATGCTCTATTTATTGAGATATTCAAAATATCTAATTAAAATATTCAAAAATTATGAGAATTACTTGTTATTTATCAATAAGAGTATTTTTACTCAAAAAGAAATATTAGTTGCAGTTAATTTATTAGTATTGTATGCAGATCTGCTAAGAATTAATCAATTAATGTTGAAATTACTGCTTATGTCTTGTAATGCTTACTTCAACAAAGTAAATAAACCCAAATATCAATAATAATTGAAATCAATTAATTATTAAATGGTAAAATTTACAATTTTCCTTAGGTAGTAGTTTACTATCCCAAAAGAGTGGAGGAGATTCACCGTCAGAGTTATTAGTGCGGAGAGATCGATGGGTGGGTATGATCAAAAGTGATGCACAATCGAACTGGGATTGATTAGATCAATTGGTACAAATGAGCTTTTGAGCGCAGTAATAAAGAACAAAAAAGTGATTAAAAGTTGACGAATATTAAGAAATTTCATTCTTTCTTTTTCGGTGATTAAGACAGAGAAGAAGGCGAATAATAGGCAATCTGCTTCTTCTAAGCTACTTATCAATACTTAATCCCTGTTTCTTAAAATACTTGAGCAATAACATAAGATAAATTGAAGGATCAGGTACCTATTGTAATACTTTTCCACTAAATCAAAGTATTAAAACTAACTAAGAAAGAGAGAGACACATACACAACATAAGGTTACTTTCTGAATTTTAGCACATCTATCTCGAAATAAAATGAGTAAATACAAGTTAGAGACCTAGCTATTCTGCTTATACTTTTCTCCAGTCGTCGTAGTAACATTCCTGAGCTTCGGTTTCTATATCATGTTATTCGAACAACTGAAATCGATCGTCAATAACTAAGAAGAACAAATTTACATAGAACAATAGACTTCCAAGAAACAAATACTTCTAGGCTTGAAATCTCATTTGGACTAAAGTTTCTTCTTGCAAAGCTAGGAATATCTCACTCTATCACGATTCATAACTAGATTATATGAAGATAAGATATCTCTCAACACTGGATTCGTTGAACCTCTATTGAATCTAGAGAGATTCTATCAAAATAAAGAAGATCCTGCACTTATTTCGCTCTATGAAAAGAGTTCAATTCTCACAAGTGTTTGGTATCCAAAAATATTATTATTTTTGCAGTTTTAGAGATAACTAACTACTTTGGAAAATTAGGGTGAAGGAAGAGGTTCTCTATTTCGCAGATCTAACAGCAGACTAGTAAGTGCAGCTTAAAAAAGCAGCAATCATGGATGTTCTTATCCGCAGCTTCAATCTCTTAAACGTTGAGCGAACTTTCAAATATAAGGTGAGTTTATTGATAGCCAACCAAAATTACACAGAATTTCATCCCAATATTCCTCTTCTTTCTTTTTTAGAATCAATATGTAGGCTATTAGTTGGATGGGAGTCTCATTGCTAACCCTGCGTTCAATCAGTCGATGAATGAAAACTTCCAAACTCAATCACTTTGTCCTAAAAAGCAATATTACGATTCTACTTGCAGAATCTGGTACAATTTAGCCTCCAATAAAAATGGTATTGTTAATCTCTAATTTAATTAACAATTTCTTGAATTTTTACAACCTTTTTAAAGCGTTTTTTGTTTTTAATTTTTGAAACTAAACTAATCTCAGGTACGATCATGCCAGCTCCATTTAAAGTACTGACAACTAAAGTCCCCTATATGTCTCTGTCTCTATGCCGTCGCAGTGATGCTTATGATAAACTAAATAACGTAGCTTGCTTATCATTTAATATTGAATAAGTTGCTGCAGTATTCTCTGCCTTGGAGATATAAACCGGTAGTTTTCGAGTCATCCATCCTTCCTCTGAAAGCCTCATCTATGATAAATCGATAACGGACTACCAACAAAGCTACAACTGGAAATCATTACTCACTGTGAACATGACAGACACTGAATCAAGTTTCTTCACTAGCAAAATCAATACAATTCTCGCATAATATTAGTCCTAAAACTCAGAAGGAGTAGATCGTTCAGAATACTACGGTCGATTTAAACTCGAAAACGTCAAAGGATTTGAATCGCGAGTTTCCGGCGACAGACAATACTGTTTATTGATCCCAATCCAAATCGTAGATAAACTGAATTACAGTGATTAGACGGAATTTACTGATATCATGATGCTGCTGTACATGTTCAAGCATGACGAGATGGTGAAGAGTTTCTCGGAAGTTATTTATTTTTTAGGGAACATTTTCATGGCAAATTCGATTTTTTATCTCATCATGCTGATAGTCTGCTTACTTATTGTCACATTCTACTCCAAGAAATCGGCTGAGTTAATCGAATATCCTATTTCTTCGCTGATACAAAAGCTTAAATCGATCAACGCGAGACTCAATGAACTGCAAATATTAAGCTAACCAGGTGAGTTTCTCGTTGATTTTGACTCGCATATCGCGAGTAGGAATGAAAAGGAGCATACATGTCTTGAGTTGATTTAGCTTGAGAAATATATTTAAAATATTTGGGAGATTTTCAATTATAATCTGAATTTCTCTCGATAAATCGATCCAACCGCAGCACTATTTACCTGTGTTAAAGCTATCAAACATTTCTAATCAGTTGAAGATTACAAAGCTCTTGGCGCAACGTTTAACAACATTGCAAATTTACATTTCAAGTAAACCTTAATAACAAAAATAATTCTTTAAAAGACCACGCACATACTTCTTTTAATCATTTTTTATTTATTTTTTCTTACTTTTCTTCAGTAATCACCGATACTTGGAAGCATTAGATTGTTTCAGCCAATCTATTGTCTGCTTAGAATCTGAAAAATGTTAACTAGAGAATCAAAAACAAGTAGATGAACTGTAACGAAGAGCTCACATCTAAACCCTTGAAACAAGTCCCTTGAAGAGTTTAGGATTACATATCGAAGAAGGCAAAAAACACTTAGTGAATCTTCTACCTTGGATCGAGAAATATATTTACAAAAACTCAGATGAGTATTCCTGTTCAGGCGAAGAAGTTGAGAATATGATAAAACAAGCTGAATTATAGCTAGAAAGTGTTAAATTCGATAGATTGTTTGCATATTCTGGTACATTAATGGCCTGTGCATAACAAAATTAATTTGAAAATTAACTCAGCAAACAAACGTAGATTGAATGTAGATAAAACTGCTGTATTTTGATTTTATAGTAAGATGAACAAAGCCAACAAAGTAACGCTGAGAAGCGTAAAAGAGAGAGTGAAAGTGCTCTACTACATGAACATCTAATCATGTTAAAGAAATTGTTAAAAATCGCTTAGAATCTAGATAATGACTACATTCGGTTTGTTTTGATTTATCTTGAAATCAGCAAAGCGTATTTGCTGCAGAAGAAAATAGATACGAGCTTAAAGTACTTTGACCTTGCGTACAAGAGTTTCCTGGAGTTTTTTAAGCGGCTCAAAGGGAGTCTCTTTGGGTAGTCGAAAAAACCTTATGCTGCAGTGCCGTTTAATTCGTATTTGCAGTAGCTAAATTAGATTCTCATCAGACGATTTTCATCTGAAGAAGTGAATGAAGAAATCAATTTCAACAGAAATTACAGTCCTTCGAAACATTTCACTTCTTCAATGATATCAGCTAGGTAAGCTCGGTCAGCATCGTTTATCTGTTCAACACCTCCTTTGCCACCAGTTCCTCCTCCAATAAGGAAAAAAAGCTCTTAAGGAGTAGGTTCTCCTTCACTTGCAGTCATAATGACACAATCCGTTCAAGGCTAAACAATTTAACCGATTATGGAAGATTATATGGAGTCACAAGAAGAAATAAATTTAGTTGTGAAGGATAGGAAAAGCAGCAAGGCGTGCAGATAAAAAAGAGATGAGAAAGCTCAGGAATTAAATGAATTGTCAAAGCCATTTGGATTAGATAGAGACAACAGTCGAACGATAAGCACGTCAAGATAAATAAAAATCTAGTTAACACCTTAATCAAGTGGGAGAAATCACAATAATAACAATAATAGCTTAATTCAGATGCGGAATACCCCTCCTGGGTTACAGACAAGTTCATGCAGTTAATTCCCAAGTAGTTCACAGTTTTTCTAGCATAATAATAATAACCCAAATAATGTCATAATCACAAATGGATCTGCAACTACCTAACCAGCTGGATCTTTCATATCTTTTCACTACCCTTAAGACACAAATTTCACGACTGCAACAAGTAACATTAGTGACAGTAACATGCATAAAGTGTTTCTGCAAACAACGAACACAATGGGTTTAGAAGATGGTCCAACTGCAGCAGAAGAAGCACCTCCATTCAGCGTGTTAGAACAATAATTAGCTGCATTAGATTAAGCTGCTTCTTTCATGGATTTCACGAGTTTCAACACAGTTAACTCATCTTGGGCATAAAAAACAAGCTTTTCATATCCAGTTGATATAATTTTCACGAAATTGCAGATCTAAGAAGCACTTTTAGAATTAAAACGAGGAAATATTAAAAAAGGTTGCAATATTCTCACTGAAACATTTGAGTTCTCTCCTAGATATCTACCATCTGACAGAATGTTGATACTTGAGATGCTGTAATGGGCGATGAAAAAGGAAAATATTCCCATCAAGACTGTGCAAAAATAAATTTTAAAATTTAAAGATATTAGACTCAAAATTTCAGTGATTGTCAATTGCAATGGAAGCTATCTCAAACGAGTATCCAAGTAACTTTATGAGATATATGCCCTTTGCGATTCGTTCAGCCTTATAGTTGTCAACGAGCAAGTTGAATAATACATCGCTCCGATTAACTAAAGTAAGTTTAAAGGGAAAGAAAATTTTATCTCAAATATTATGAAGTATCTTAGGTATAAGGATATACGATCTAATCAATAATACTTTATCTCAGCGTTAACGAAGGCTTCTTAGTGCTTTTCGTCATCCGCGGGGTTTCCCGATCCACATAATATACTTAAAAAATATGTCTTGATTTTTGGAGATCGAGATTGTGTTTTTAAAGATTCCACATATCGGCATTCTCTATTCAATAAATTCTCTCACATGAATGTTAAGATTCTTCTTTTCAACCCGCAAGATGACAAGGAAGGGTCGTTCATTAATATATCGTGTCTGGAGTTGCATTTCAAGATCAGATTCTTTGCTAAATTCTATTAGCTTTTAGATTATCTAAAGAAGAAATCAATCAAATGCCCTTTGACCTAGCCATTCCTCATTGAGAAGATATGATAAAACTGAAGAGAAATAAACGATTTTGGAGCTAAAGGTCTTGAGATTCTTTAAAAAAAAGATTATCTCATTTTACGATAAAATTAGGATCTTAGTGAATAAATCATGTGATAATTTTTACTTTTATATTTAAAAAATATAACTTATTTTAATTATTGTAGTAAAAATAAATTTGATATTTCTTCATAAGAAGAACGGTTGCTGGACTCATCAAAAAGGGTTCAAAAAGAAGAAACTGTTAAGTATTTATAATTGACTTAGCAATTCTAGAAAAGGAGTCAATTGTTTTCATATAAAAGTATGAAATATTGTTAAAATTCAATTATTGAAAGAACTCAAAAAAGATAAAACAGAATTAGTGAATGACCTATTAAGATTTATATTATTAAATACTAAAATATAATTAAAAATGACAATCTTGCTTACTTGAACTTCTTCCTTCATTCAGTTGAAGATGTAATTTCCTACTCCTTTCTCGACAGCGTATCTCTTTTTAAAAAGAACACTGCTTCATAGTGATTAGTTTAAGGAAATAAATCACATCCAAAAACTTTCGTAATTACAAATGGAATATTTTTCCTTCGCTTCGATTCAGGAAGACACAATCCAAGTAAATTAGCTTGCACTGAGCGAGGGCTGCAAGCTACAAAAACTAGTTCATCTAATCCCTTGCATTTTCTAATAGCCCTAATAACATCTTAAGAGAGACCTGCTCTAGGAGGATCAAGTACTCCGATGATTTTACATTCCTGCTCGTTCACAATATCTTTGACAATCTCATCAATAACTAATTCAACTTTCGAGTTTACTACCTGCATCAAAAGAAGGGTTAAATTCACTAAAAAATAGGTAATTATTATAAAAATTAATATCTTTTTCAAAGCTATTGTAGTACTTAATAATTTGTAATTCCATTAGTTAGAGCATTAGCTTTGGCATCTTAGCAAGCAGCTTCGATTGCTTCAATGCCGATTGTTTTTTTCGCAGAATTAGCTAATGACATACCTATTGTACCAATACCAGAGCATACATCTAAGAAAATTGTTTTTTCATCTATTTCACCAATTGTTTTGCTTATTCCCTTGTACAGATTCTCACATTATTTTGTATGAACCTGCAGGAACGCATTTGTTGAAACCTTAAAGGTTTTATCTGAAAATATTACCAAAATACAATGTTATTTTTGATTCATTCACTTTTTTTCACATCTTAAAAATTACTTTAAAGTTATGAGTAAAAAATTACCTAAGATTGTTTCAGTGTAGAAGCTCTTCCCATTGAGTATTTCTATGTGGCCTTCTGAATTTATCGCATTTGAATCATCTTCATGATGCTAGAGTCCAATTGATACAATTTCGTAATTGAAATCTTCAGGCAGATTCTCTTTCTTGAACGCATCAACTATTGTATTTTTGATCAATTCAAACTTTTCCTCTGAACCTGCGGCAGAAGGTTTAACAACAAGATTAACAAGAATCTCTTTGGAATTATCGCTTTGTCTCACTACAAAATACCTCCAAAATCCCTCATTCTTCAATCTGTCATAAACTGGAAGACCACTAGTTTCAATGATCCCTTGCAATCTCTCAGCCAAGAAAATCGCTTATTTTGAACTTGTATAATTCTTCGCTGCTTCATCGACAAGGACAATACCCTTTTTGAAATTTGTCCTGTTGAAACCAACAGTTACTTTACCTTTCGAGTTGAGTCCAATTGTAAATTCTGTTTTGTTTCTGTAATTCCAGCGATATTCCTAAGGACACTCCAAGAAAGGAATCTAGTCAGCAAGTTCATCTACTTGAGTTAACATTACTTCTTTCTTTAGTGTCTCCAGTGTACTAACAATTCCACTATTTGAATCATTTACATTTCCAGTCACAACCACTAATTCTCTATTCTCTTCACCTTCTTTAATTCGTTACTTCAATGAAGCAACTACTTCTAATAGATCGTTCTTTTTAAGTGTAATTTAATCTTCATACTTCATCTTCCATAAAGGACAAACTCTCTCTTCCAACGATATCTCCATTTCCTTTTGAATATCTTCTTTTGTTGGTGTGACAATTTTCGTCCGTAAATACTCTTGAATCTCTACTACTTTAGTAATTGGATGTCCTGTATCTTCTTTAACTTCTCCTATGGGCACAGATCTCAATCTTAACTTTTTATCCTTCTCTCGTTCTCGAAATAGCTTTACAAATAGATTTCGTTCACTCAACGAACCAAATTTGATCAATGAGGAGTTTTTCCTTCTTTCTTTCAAGATTCGTTCGATTTTGATAGTATTAACTCCTATTAGTTTCTTTACAGTTTTCAAAACTTCTACTTCTCTGTCATGTCTATTCATCCCTTTTAAACACACCCAGGTATCTTCAATACCATCTTTTTCAAAAGAATCCTTTTAATCCTGAGAATCGGGTATCTCTTTATCATTATTATCTTCGGTCAGTGTATGATTTTAAGCATTTGAGTTCATTTTTTTCTATTATTCTGCTATTTCCTAGATCAATTCTTCTTTCTCATCTTTTAAAGAACTGCCCATTGAATACAACGGCACTTGAGAACCTAACTATCTTAGATTCCCTAATTCAGCTTTCTTGAAGCAAGATGCGGTTAGATTAAACCGTGATTTAAGACATTTATTGACTTTAAAGATGGAGCGAATGATCATCATTTTTAATTTTAGTTCCTTAATTTTCTTTGAATTCAGAAATCTTTTTGATTCTGATTTATCAATACAATCAGTCTATTTTGTTAGTAAAACACACATAAGATCCAATATATAAGAATGGTCTAGATCAATTATTAAATCCCAGACAATGAATTTGTGGATTATCATATGGACAAACTCTTACATTATCCCATAAAACACGGGTATTAAATAGACAGAATAACCCATAACTTTTGCTGTCGGCCATACTAAGGTGAACACACCGGATCCCATTCGAACTCCGAAGTTAAGCGCCTTAAGGCTGGGTTAGTACTAAGGTGGGGGACCGCTTGGGAAGTCCCAGTGTCGACAGCCTTTTTTTGTTTTGTTAATTAAAGTATTTTTTTTAAAAAGCAATAATAAACAAAATTATGCTTTTTTTCCCTCAAATCCAAATCCAAATGTTTCGCTTCGGCAAAAACTATGCATCTAAATCCCATTAATCAGCATAAATTACCAATTATTTATTGAATTCTTAAAGTAATTAGCTCTGATACTTGTAAAAAACCTAAAACTAAACATCAATTCATTAATCCGTGAAAAAAAGTTGCTATCACAATTAACATATTTCTTCATCGTTAATTCTTCAAATATTCATTCTAATTTAGTTGTCTCTGAGTCCCGACGACAGACATTATTCGATTGGTCATTTCATTAGATGATAATACATTAGATCCTGGAATAATCTGATCAGTTTGTAATACCTTAGGAGGATCTTTCACTGTAGGTATTTAGCTACTTGTTTCATGGAATAAAAGACTTTAGAAGATATTTTTATCGATTTATGTGATATCCTTGGAATTTTAATGCTTTAACTTATCTGAAATGCCTCTTAAAAACGATTGTAAATATTGTTCTTGCAATTCTGGATTGGTTTCAATTTCATCCATTTGATACAGATGAGATCTAATAGGATTCAAGTATGGCTTAATTGTGGAAGTTCCTTGATTTTTAACTTCTTATTTGTATTCTAACTTCTCATTGATGTTATCAAGGCCATCATCATCATAGTTCTTGTTAGTTTAATCAGCTTTATTTTAAGCCTTCATTTTGTTTTAGCTTAATATTTCTAATTCTATTGGAAGAGATTCATTTTCATTTATTGATACCTAATTTGGTTTCTTCATTTAATTTTAGATTTTTTCAGTTCCAAGAGAATGAAAATTCATTTCTTTCAGAGTTTGTATTTTTACATTTTCTTACTAAAGTTTTGAATTATCTTAAGAACTCTTTGGCTCTAAGTTCACACATGAATTCGCATTGTCGTTGTTAACAATATCAATGATATTCTTGCTTTAACCTTCTTCATTGTTTTTTCTTGCTAGTTTTTCATCTTGGTTAGGTTGTTCTTTGCTTTTTGACTCTTAAATATTGTCCTCAATTTCAATCCCATCGAAGTAAATTAATTCATTTTGAGAAGGAACTAGTGCTGCTGAATTCTGTTGTTTTAGTTTTACCTAGTTTGATGCCATATTCTAAGGGATTTCTTATCCATCTTGATCTTAAATAACAACGACATTTTGAAGTGTTTTCTCGTCTTCTTCTGGCACTTCTGAGCCGCAGAATTGCAAAGCTGCAAATTACTCTTTGCTGAGAAGTAACTTCGTCACCATTTTGAGCTTAATAAGATCTTTGTAGACTTCGAAAATGTTTATCCGCTTAACTGACTGATTCAAGAGATGCTAGTACACTATCAATTCTTGATCTTATTCTGAGTTATGAAGCTCGGGAGATTTCTCCATGATATTAGAAACAAACACTTTAATTCTGTTGAAAATACTGACTTTAAAGAACTTTCTACTTTCTTCTGCGAAATTCGTATTTAGAATCTTCTTTTAAAGCTCTGAAACTTTATGAGAAAAATCTAAATTCCCTCCGCTGCCTTCTCCTTAGGAATCTTCTGATTTCTGAATGATCGATTTTCTCTTTTCTCTTTTGCGGATAAGCATTAATGCAGTTCGCTTGTAGTATTCTTTCAGAAGTATTTCATTTATATCTTCGATGATTTACGTTTCGGCTAACATTTTCGCAATGATCCCGATAACTAAAATGGAGTTAAAAATACTCATAAATTATGCTAGAACCTCTGTGATCATGGCATGCTAGATGGTGATTACATTCTACACTTAATTAATCTCATAGACAATAAACGCGAACCCATTGAATCCCATACGTTTTTCAATATCTACCTTTGAGAAAAGTGAATCAATTCTCTTGAAATCATAAATGGAGTCAAGAGAGTCCGTTGTTTGAATTATTAACCCTTCTGCGACATTAGTTGTAGCTTTAATCAAGCTCATCCTTGCGAAAATAATAATTTCAGGGTCAAAATAGAAATATTCTGATTTAAAGTTATTTTTGTAGACTCTATTCACAGTATCATACTACTTGATTTTGATGAACAGCTGAAAGAAATTAGTTGGCTGGAAGATAGTGTCCTTGATAACATCAATGTCTTCGCAATTGGTGTATTTGGTATCATCACAATATTAGATTGTCACAGAATAGTCAGAGTTACTAATTTTAATTGGATCGATGTAGATGCTTCTCGTCTTTATCATAGTAGGATCAAGACAAAGAAACCCTTTGAATTGCTTGTTCGTACACTCAACCTAAGGGATGACTTCTTTTACGAGTGATCCGTCTGACAAGAATTGATCGTAGGTGACATTATAAGTGAGGTACATTTTTCCAAGTCTTGCTTCCATTTGCTTAAGTGGCTCTCCATTTATAAGAAGTTCAAAGACAAGCGAGTCGTCTTCAAGACCAATTTCAGCGTGTTAGTCTTCAATGGCTATGCTAGTTGATATTTTTGGTTCGATTTTGTTGCTAAAGTACATACTTAGTAGATAATAAAAGTATACTCCTGAGACAAGAAGTATCATAAGAGATAGAAAACCGCCTATGACTGTACTTTTTTTCTTTTTGTCCCCTACGAAAAACACAAATGGCTTGGAAAACAGATCCAAATCCTTAAACACTTGTTGAATTCCTGCTGACATTTCTTGATTTGGGTTTTTGACTTTTTCTTTTTTTGATTTCTTGAGTTTTAATTATTCAATAAGCTCTTAATTAAAATGCATTTAAGAAAATGGAAATGGATTTCATTTAAAACTGAGATGTTTTCCTGAATAAACTTCTATTCTTTTCCCCTTTTTTTTGTTAATTGCTGTTTTTTTAAGTTGATTTCGTTCGTACTTAACCAAGTTAAAATCTCAGTCTTTAAAATAATTGTCAAGTAAAAATCAAAAATTATCCCCCATAAAAAATATGAACCTTCAGTTGCTCTTCCACTCCACCTTTTATTTCCCTGAAAATTAACAAAACTACACTCTACTTGGGTATAAAAAAATCCTCCCTTTTTTGAGATGCAATTATTAAACTAATTTCATTTTCATATTTGCTTTTTCTAGCTTAAAAGGATTACTTTGTGAATCAAAATACTCATATTATTTATGATCTTACTTTCGAGAAGTTACAAACCATCTTGTATTTTAAAAATTGAGATTTTCCATTTTTCTAATCTTTTGTTTTTTGTTGTAAACTGCATGAAAGAAAAAGTTAATTAGTTTTATATTTTCAGGTAAAATCAGTTATTACCACACGATTGATTCAAGACAATAAGCAGCTTCATCTTTTGGTATTTCCTGCAATTAATTATACTTATTTCAATCTATAAATAACCAAATCCTCCTAAAGCTTGATTTTAAAACCAAAGACTTTTCAAGAAAAACATCGAAAATTATAATAAAAATCCATTTTCTTACCCTTAAATGCATTCCTTGTAGTAAGGTTTGAAAAAACTTCTTTAATTATTTATGGAAGTTTTACCTTTTGAGGTAATTTCAAAAAAGGGAAGAAAGTGAATTTTACTTACTTAGTTTGGTTTATTAATCAGACAGTACTTATTAATCTCTGAATTTTTAAGTCTAAAAATTAATTTGCGTTCTAGTAATTTTTGTGAATTTTAATTGAACTGTAAGAGCTCGATTAGTTCTACTTGTAAATGAATCATTAAAAAAATGGATTAACTGCATGAATTCATTTTTGAGTAGTATAAAAGGTTTTATTAGTTCTTTTATCGGCCGATTATGCAAGACTTATTTATGTCATTCTTGATTAATATTAGCAATTTTATGTGTACTTTCATGTTTTTTTATTTATTCATAAGAATTTTTATTATGTTCTTCGCATAATTATTTTATTTATTATTTTAAATAGAGACAGAGTAAAATTCACAATTCTTTTTCATCAGTAAAATCCTTTTTATCATTAATGAGATTAATCAACTATGAAATTTTGTATAAAATACTAATTCCAAAGTAGTTAAAGGGGATAATCAAAAAGTAGAGTAATTTTGGTATGAATTCTTTGATTATTTTTACTTTTTAAGATAATTTTGTCCTTTATTAATTCATATAAAAATCCTTTAAAATTTATCTTTATTTGTTTAAATAAACAGCTTTTATTGTTTTTTTATATATTATGGCACTTTTATTACTTTCAAAATACAGAAAAATCAATGAAACAGTTAATATGACATCTAAATAAGACCACTCAATTATGAAGCCTGCATTATTCTAGAAACGCGGGTATTAAATAGACATCATAACCTATAACTTTTGCTGTCGGCCATACTAAGGTGAACACACCGGATCCCATTCGAACTCCGAAGTTAAGCGCCTTAAGGCTGGGTTAGTACTAAGGTGGGGGACCGCTTGGGAAGTCCCAGTGTCGACAGCCTTTTTTTTTCGTTAATTAAAGTATTTTTAATCGAGGAGAAAGAAAAATATGATATTTCTCATTTTTCGTGAATGTTCTTTTCTATTTCTTAAAAATAAAGAGAATGTAAAGTAAAATAATAGATTTTAGCCATATGGCTTAAATAAGGAATGGATATAGATGTTAATATGTATCCACTGATTTATCTTATGGTATGAAATGTAAAGTAATCTTTTCAGTTTCGAGAATAAATTTTTAAAATAAAATTTGAGAAAAAGAAGCCCACAGTAGAGATGAAAACAAATAGAGAAGAAGAACGTCTTAATGAGAGAAGATTCTACTAGAATGTTGTCGTAGGAGGTATATCATTGTTCTCTCTTACTTAGATGTGCAAGTACTAAATGGAATGCTTCCGCAAGAAACGAGCGATCATCTAAGCTGAAAAAGCCAAAGTTTACTCGCCTGATTAGCTTCTCAAAAAAATCAAAGATCGAACTAACAATCTGCAAGATCTTTCGAAGCTACACGGGTTTGAATATTTCAATGAATAACACACCGAAATAAAGGGGCGCGTTTTTCTGAACGGATTAGTTAAATGCGATAAACCGTTGTAGGCAGATTCCACGTTCGTAGGGGATTTTCGTATGAAGGGATTGATTTATAAAATAAAATATGATGAGGATAAGTATTCCCTGGATATTGTAGATACCTCCAAGTCAGAATATCGTTTCCGCGGATTCCCTGAAAATGCAGTGTTCTAGAATGTCAAAGAGTTTAAGATATAAGATCAGTATAGCACAACAACATGTGATGTCCCATTTAATGAACATCTTGATGTCACCAGAGCACTTTAAATCATTGGCTAAAGAGATAAGCTCATCAGTGTTTCAATCCTTTAAAAATTAGTTGGAGTGTTTATCATGCTGATTAAACTTATTGTAGATCTATTAGCAGGTAGGGGATCTCCTTTCTCAAAATCAGTGAGAGGAATCAGGTTAGGAATCACTGAAAAAGAAATCGGCATCAAGATTGATTCTATCATCAATGTTTATGGATAGATCTTTTTCAATCTTGAAACTGGAAAAATTCGATTCGAGGTGCCAGATGTTCTTGTGAATGACAAGAACTAATTCATGTACAAACTCAAAGAGAGCTTGCTAGAGAGTAGGTTTTATAGGAATGTGTTTGGAATTGTCTTCAGTGCTACTGTGGTTTACTTTGCTAGAAGAGCTTTCCTGTATTGGAGAAAGAACCCAGATTTTAATCTGTTCGATGTTTTCAAAAGAACTGAAGGAAGCATAGAATCAAACGAAAAATGATGATGAAAGTTCTTGTAGTTGTTAGTATTTGTTTTTGAAATGTAGATACTCAAGCAAATCATATCATTAAACCTAGAATATGTATGAAAGTGGCAGGGGAAATTAATTACTTTTTTGCATGAGAGTCATGCACACCGAATACAAATTTTAGAATTCTTTGGCATCAAATTGGTTGAAACAATTTATTTTCTCCACAACTGCGTAGATTTTACCAAAGATAGTAGAAGGCTTTTTCCCCTTTATTTCTGCAATTAATTTTGCTTTTAAAGCGATTTTTTCGCTTGTGTCTATTAGAATTCATTCGGGTTCTTTTTTTCCTTATTCTGAATAAGTAATAGAAAACAAACTAATAAAGCATTCTTATTTTAGTATTCATCAGACTAAATAGCATAGAAAAAGATAATTGACAGAACACAATCACAATTAGCTTTGCCTTTTTTAAAAACCAGCCTAAGAAGAAAAATATTAAGAAATCTATTATTTACGATATCTCCCTCCACAAAAATACCATCCTAAACTATTTAATTTAAACCATTTTGTAAATTCTAAATACATTTTAGTGTTATAAAGGATAATGCATGTTATTGTTAAACCAGAATAGAAACCTTTCAACTAACTCATATTAAGGAAAAAGTTAATTTTAAATTTTGTCCTTTAGACTTACAATTAAAAAAGCTAAAACTCTTTGAATTATCATAAATAACTACATAAAATGTTATTTAAAATTTTTATATCCTGAAAATACTCTAAAAGTTTTGACTTATTCTTGCTAAACTTTCAAGCAATTACTTAGAAAAATACAAAGTAGATAAAATAAAGATTTATCTTTCTATTTTTTGTTTGTTAAATGAAATAGAAGGAATTGTAATATTATAGAGAAAGAAAGAATTTATTATTATGTCTCTTATCCTCATTTCTTCTTAGTTGTCTCCATCAAATAATATGGACAATTTATTGAAATAAACCTAGAAAATATAAAATCTAGCTAACCTTTGCTTCTGTTTCCTAGCGAAAACAAAAGGGTTATTCTTAGAAAAAAAAACAAATTATTTGAAATAGAATCAAAAAGCAAACTAATTTAAATTAGATCAGGAAAAAAATGTGCGCTTTCGTAGCAAAAAAAGCTTTTTTTGATAAAAAATTAGAGGCTGTAATTTTTGATATTTTTAAATTGCTCTAATCTGATAAGATGAGAGAAAAATATATTTAATTAAATACTCAAACAAACAAAAACAAAATCAACTTCACATTAGAACTATCAGATCAACAATAATACAAAACATTCACAAACATGTCTAGCATGCTAAGTGTCAGTAAGTTTAACTAAAAAGGTGCATTCTCAAACAGGGTATTCGATCGTAAAAACAGCTCCAAGTTCGAAGTTTCTCTGCCAAAACCAACAAAGAAACCTGAAGATAAAGCATGGGAGGATTTTCTCAAGGAATATCCAATAAACACTGAAATAAATGCTGATCAGTAGCTTTCTTTGATAATTTTCTCCTTCAACATGGTACTTTTCTTCAATAAACGCAAAGTATCTCATAACTGAGGGGAAGAAGAGAACTCACAAAGAAAATACTTCTTTCTAAACAGATCAAGCACTCTAACATACTTTATTTTATCTCTCTATCCATACAATTTGATATTATTGATGTCCTTAATGGACTGCATATGTACTCTAATTTATTACAACTTCATTTCCTCTTGTTGAATTCTATGATTTTCTTCACAGTTTATTTTTCATTTACTTTCAATATTCTTATCTTTTTCTTAAAGTGTCTTCTTGTTGGAAAAAGATGCTAAAATGAAAGAATAATTATTAAACTCTATCTATTTCTCTTAGCTAAGAGGGGAAACAGTGTCTCTTTCTTCTCTGTTTGATTATTCATTGTTATCAAAAACTTCCCGCTAAAATTTGAATATCTAAAAATCTGCCGTTAGCTTCAATTTCTTAATTTCTCCACTAATATTTAGAATCCTTTTCAATAGGATTGAGACCTAATCAGAAAAAAAAATATTAAATGTCTAAATACTTTTATTTTTTGCTTTTTAAATAAATAATAGTTTATTATTTATAGACTTCTATTGTAGAGTGTAAAAAGTATGGAATACTTGATTTTATTTCTAAGAAGAGATGATATTTATTAGTATTTTGTTGAGGGATGATGTAAAGTATTTTTTTGGTATTTTGCAGACACAAATATTTGTTTGAAATTGCTCAGCAAACACTTTTTATTTAGCGTTTATTTGTAAAAATATGAATATTTTTCATAATAATTTTTTTTTAGCAAACTGTAATGATACAAATTTTTTTTAAAATATTAATCAATTTCACTCAGTGTTTTTTTCTTTACATTTCAAGCAATACGAAAATTGATCAATTTTTAAATATCGATTCTTTATTTATTTTTAGCGCTCTTTTAATCCCTCATCAGCAAAATAATTAATATTTTCATTATTCCACACTTATTACACTCATCTATAGAAGTCCTATTAATTTAAAATGAATTGTTGGATGCTATTTTGGAGTACTTCAATATTGAAAGCTTATCTTTTTAAATCATAAAAGATACAATAATTTGCATTTGGCATGCATTTTCAATATTTAATTATTTTTTGTGAACTCAATATTTTCTTTCGTAGGATGCGGAGTTGCTATTTAAATTTTCTTTCTTGAATGGAACTAAATTATTGTTTTAACTATCTTTTTGGGTGATTCCAGCACGAAATACTGATTTCATTCATGGCTAAAAACAAAAAATTATATTATATTCTTCCATTGTAATAAACTTTTAGCACAACAACAACAAAAGTACCAAAATATTTTCTAAAAAATAGCCTTATGAAAGATTAAAAAATTAGAGTATTTTCAAGAAAGATGGTATGTAAATAATAGGCAAACCCTTTTCAAAGAAAATGGTGAGTTTTATGCAGATATTTAAGTCGCAGGGATATAAATAACTTTAGAACCTAAACTGTAGAGGACATCATTTTTCAGATTACGATTCTCTTCGTAAGGGGGGAATTCCTTCTGACAAATATATCGTCATTCTTCGATTAAATTTAAGAATTTTTTAGCCTTTGTGACTTATTTTTAGACTATCTCAGAAAAGAAGAAATGTTAATAAAATCCAGAGATTTACAAATAATATAAGAAATATCTTTATGTTATGTATCACAAAAATAAACCAAACCATTTCATTTCGTTTGTCATGACAGATTAATATCATATAGAGATAGAGTCA
>Ga0302271_10001639_pt1 | contig 21315 bp, 7 predicted proteins | sample III_Bog_N1_1_FD_198767 | JGI IMG/M metagenome (GOLD analysis project Ga0302271, IMG submission 198767) | Peat permafrost microbial communities from Stordalen Mire near Abisko, Sweden - III_Bog_N1_1 | ecosystem: Environmental > Terrestrial > Soil > Wetlands > Peat | place: Sweden: Abisko... | reverse complement strand
GTTGGGGAATGGGAAGATATTTTGTGTTTTTTTTTAGCGAATATCAATCAATTCCTTATGAATTCTTGAACTTCCGGATATATCGAAAGCAATTGTGATTTATTAATGCAGAGCATATCGAATCTTAGGGCTTCATAGAACAAAAATATTAGATTAAATCCCATCGATCGGGTTTAGATAAGCATTAATTAGTGAAATCTGTAATTGCTTCATGATTAAATCTAAAGTTGTTTATCAAACTTTTAAGATTTCTTGTGGATGATTTCACATCGAGAGATGTGACACGCGGGGTCAATAATTTACATACAGAACACTGCCTTTAATCAATTTTTTTTTACTTATTTCTTAATTTACTATAAGAACATTAGAAAATTTGACAAAAAATGAGTGAGAATCTTGAAGTGTTAAAGAATCCGTAGGCTGATGGGACTGCATAGTCATTAGAAGAAGCAGCAAGATCTGCATCTCAAGCGAATAACATTCTATTGGCTGTGTTATTAACTGTAGCAATAGTAGTGATTACAATCGTCGTGCTGTTTAAGAGAGGAGGAAAGAAACCACCCATTGTTAAAAATAAAGGCAACACTGTCTTCATCATGGGAGAATGTGGAGCTGGAAAGACTGCGCTTCTCTACAAAGTAAAAGCAATTTGAGAAGAACAATATGAGAACACTTATTGCCATCATTTTATTGATTGGGATTAGCTAAAGCTGACATTTATGTATTTTTGTTCTTCAAATCAGCTTGCTCAAGGAGCAGACATCCAAACAGCTTCTTCAATTGACCCTACAGAAACTACCATTGAAGTAGCTTTGACTGAGGTACTAATTCAATTCTTTTCTAGATAATTCTTAGAATCTTAGCTTTCAAAATATTGCAAAATTATCCTTATGTTTTCTTGAAAATAATTAGGAAGAAACAAAGAAAATAAGTTTCATCGATGTGCCCGGACACAACTACACAAAACTCAAATACATCAGTGAATTAGGATCAGCTAGAGGTGTCATCTTTCTCATAGATAGCTCCAATATGTAAATGATTTTAATCTGCTGAAAAATTATTGGTGCTACAATATTATTTTTCTTTGTGGCTCCAAACAAAAGCAACGGTTACGGTCACGCAGTTGATTATCTGTACACAATGATGATTCAGCGAGTATTCTAAGATAAGGAGATCCCTGTTTTGATTTGTGCAAATAAATCTGATCTTCCAAAAGCACTGTCGCTTAAAGATTTCGAGCATCTACTTGTTAAAGAAGTGTAAACAACAACAAAATACTTTGGGTTGAAAGATGTTAATTGATTTTCTTATTGAATTTATTCATTCTTTCTCTTTGCGTTTCTTAGTGAAAAAGTGAAGAGATCAAAAAGAGCCATCCATGAAGAAGAAAATGATCAAATCGAAGACTATATTAAGGTTCAATAACACTATTAATCAATCATTTTGCATGACTCATTTCTTGTTTTTTTTCTTCTTTTTTCAATATCCTAGCATTCGGAGCAAGAGTTTTCATTCTAAAACACTGCCTTCTAGCTATGTGAAATCAGTGTAGTCAAGGATCAACTCCAGCCTATTAAGGAGTTCTTAAGCAGCATCTTTGCATGAAAACCTCACAGAAATTGAAACAGGAAATATGATTTAATTTGAAATATCAAAAATCATTATGTTTGATTGTATGTATTTCTTGTAGCTTTGCCTTGGAATATTAAGAGGGAGATAAATTACTTGAAAGTTTGAGGGAAGGGAAAAGAAGAAAATCAAAGAAAATGTTATCAAAAATTACCTCAACGTAATACTTGCATTAATAGTAAAAAATTAGATTATTTCTTTAGAAACTAACAATCCCCAAAGATCAAAAACCTTGTTTTTTGAGTTAATAATTGAAAAAAAGAAAACATCAAGGACATAGAATTAACCCCCTCCCCAACTGATTATTATTTTTTGTATTTCTAACTGTCTGTTTCTCAAATATCAAAGGCAATAATAATAATTTAATGCATTGAGAACCTTTAAAGGTGTTGTATCATTTTTTTATTCATGTATGCTTAGTATTTAGTTTATTTTTTTTCTTCAATTTTTATTCATTATTGTTAATAATTTAGTTTTTTTTAAATCATTCTCTCTCTCTCTTTCTCTCTCTTTTTAACAATAATATAATGTGATTGTTTTAACAATCTTCTTCGGCATAGAGAGCGACATAGGTGGGCGAGATGAAGCAAGGGTTAAAACAATGTCTTTGCTTAGGAATCTAATGCACATTGCATTTATTACGATTCTCTCTTTTCGACTTCCTGCTACCGAGTTGACCCCTTCAATCTACCGTTTTGAAGGAGTGTTCTCAAGGTATTTCTGTCATCTCATAGCCTCACTGCATCCTCTCTTCAGCCTTCATAACATAAAGTCATTCACAATATATACATAGCCGTCTTTGGAAAGCAAACAATTATGATTTTTTATTTTGTTCTGTTAAAAACTTGAAAGGACAGTCATTCAAACAGGGCTTCACTTCTGTTCGTTTGACCGAAGGATGGAACATCAGTATTGCAGCTAATTCAATAATGAAATAGGCTTCACGAGCAATGATTTAGATGTTTTGCCGCGATGTTAAAACTCGTTGGACTAATGAAATGTCCTTGTATATTATCTTATGTTTGCTTTATGGGTCAAATATTTGGGACACTTTTCCTTTATTTAATTATTGATTTATTGTTTAACTGACAGTTCATAGTTTTTTGATTTAATGTATTTTTTTCGATATGACTTCTAACTGGTTTATTCAATTATTTCCTTTGATATTTGACAATTAAATGCTGGGGTGAGCAGCAGCATCCATGTATGATTTTAATGGAAAAATAATTAACAAAATTGAATATTTTTTTTTGTAATTAATTATTTTTAAACTAATCTTGTTTGGGAGGAAATAGGAAAGAAAATATGATTGGGATAATTAATTATATTAATGTGTAGGTATTTATATATGTTTACAACAGTTATGCATAAAAGGCATACTAATTAATAAAAAGAAATTGAATTATGATTTGGATATGAGTTAATAAAGATAATTGATTGATCGAGATATTTCAGCAAAGGAAAGCTTTGGTAAATATGTTCATTTCTGCTTGATTGCTTGATTAGTGTTTTAATACGAAATGAGCAGCTAATCGTTGATCGATTTATTGCTGTTTCCATGGTAGTTTGGAAGCACTTCTAAATTCAATTTAGGGATACGACTCTTGCAGCGACGATGTCCAAGTAATTGATTTGATGTTGCCTCATTGTAAGAAGTGTCGAGTTTCTTGGATGAATTATCTGTCTTCATCGTTGATCTGCGTCCATTCACATCCAGGGATAAGCTGCGGACTGATTCACAATAAGATAAAAATAATTGAAAAATTATAAATATTGTGTAATCTTAAAGGAAATTGAGAGAAAGAGTAATTCTTTAGGTATTCTGAAGATGATTACATTTTTCACCTGCTGGCTTGATGGGTTCTTCATCAAATTAGTGTGGTTATTGAGAAGAAGGAAGAGGAATATTACAGTTATTGTTGATGTTGTTGTTAGAAGAGGGCTTCAAGAAATTTATATTTTAACAATTATTTGTGAAATTCTAAATACTCGCAGGATAAACAGCTGCTAATGCTGCTTAAGGAGTACTTTATTGGTTCAAAATGATATTTGCTTTGCTGGAGTATTCCTTTAGGATTTATAGAGGTACACCTGATTGTTGTTATTGGTTATTGATTCCATTTGGATTACCTTGAGTTGGATTGCTAATTATCTTTTGATTTCTGTTGATTTAGCTAGAATAATTAGTAGAATTTGAGGGTTTATTATTGCTCAAAGGGTTGTTTTAATTTCCGTAAAAGTTATTACTACTGTTGGAAACATCGCATTTTGACTTTTTAGTTGAATTCTCCTCAAAATCTTTGTATGAAACATTGAAAGAAGGAGCATTTTGAGTTGAAGTAGTACAAGGGAAGGCATTTTAAGTAGCTGATGAGATGAAATAACCTTGTTTCGCTGTATTATTATTAGCTGCAGAGGATGATGATGATGAAGAAGGAGGTAGATTTTCGTTGCTTATGGTTTCATTGTTGTTGTTGCTAGTTGAAGAGGGTAAAAGGTTATTGTAAGATTTAAGGACAACATTATTGTAGCTTCCTGTGTTGGTGTTGTTGGCGGAGTCTTTTTTGTTTTCAACTAGCAAGGATTTCAAGATCTGATTTAGAAAAAGATGAATGATTATTTAATTATCATAGTAAATCTGCAAAATAGTCATTGAAAAATGAATCTCCCTGATAACCCTGGCAAACACACAATTCTTCATTTTGTTTACCTTATTTTCCTCAATAACAAGCTTGACTTTGCGCTCAAGATGGCTAATGATGCTCTTCGCCCTTTTGAGCTCTTCTTCGAGTGTTGAAAGTCTGTTTTTGGGGTTAAATAATTTTAAAAAAAAAATCAAATCAAAATTCAAATGAATTTGCAGTTTAACGGTAAAGATTTGTAGTTTTTGTTACCTAATATCTTTATCGACAGATTATGTTGAAATATCTTGGCTCAACTGAATTGAGCAGTAGTTAGCAATACTGGAATTGTTGGTAGTAGATTTATTTCTGGAATGCTTATGAATTGGTTGAGGAGTCTTAGAGCCATCAATGGATATGCTTGCGAATTATGCAAAACTAGCTTTCTAGCTTTAGGCAGGATTGCTTTGTAGGGTTAAACTATTGTAGAATTGAAGTGGATTTTGGTTGCTATTTAAGGTAGGGCTTGCTTTGGTTGGATTTTGCTGGAGATCGAATTGTTGTTGGTTATTGAAAGTTAGATTGTTGAAAGCGATTTAAGTTCCTTAAGAGGTTTCAGTAGTCTGCGTCTTTATTGGTTAAGAGTACTGCTGCTAGTTCTGCAAAGTAGACTTCTCTGAAATCATGTCTGCTGGTTTTTTATCTGCGTTTTAAAGAAATTTTGATTATTTCCTGTTAGTTTAGTGAATTTAGTGTGTTACTACTGTTATCCTGGAGATATTGGCTGAAGAGTGGAAGTATCTGCTCATCTTATAGTAGAAACTCAAGTAGATTCCTTATGCAATTCCCATTAGCCTCCTTTTCATTACGTCCATAGCCTAAAAAGAAAATATGTAAAAAACGCATACCAAAAATATCAATGTGTTTTACCATTCGCTTTTTTGTCTCCACACACATAAGAGCACTCATAACTGTTGGAGTTTATATGTCATGGAAAATTAATCAGTTAGGTGTTCAAATGAATGCCTCTTCTTTCAAGAGATTTGAAAAATATTGTACCATTTGTATGAGATCATTTTAGAAGATTTGCTAATTTACAGTCCTGCTGCTAGGATTAGCTGTTGTAGCATGTCATTCAACTCTGTCTCGTTCATACTGCCAAGTAGGCCCTTCATTTGAATTTCCATGATGCGTGATTATGTTTACTCTTAAGTAAATTAAAAGACTGAGAGAGAGAGAGACAGTTTAATTATTTTTTTTGTTTGAATTTGTGTTATGATTTTATTTATGAGTTTAACCACCCTAATCATACCAAGATCCATAAATCAAATTATCAACATTTATCAGCTTAACTGATTGATTAGAGTGACTAACTTTCTACTAAATCGTTCGAGTATTTTTACATTTATGAGTAAATATTATAAATGTTTATTTATCAAGATTTTACTCTGAACTCATCAAAAAATAATAAAATCTAAGCTAAAAGAAGCATTTCAATCTTAAAAAGCTCTTTTTCTTAATAGTTTATATGGCAAAAACTAAAAGTTCGCCATTTATTAGCTTGTCTACATTTTCTGTGTGTTGATTGTAATTTGCTTAACATTTTTAGATGAAGAAAAAAAGAGAGGAGAACCACGACTATTCTCCAAATAATATGCACTTAAAATCAAGACCAATTTAGGTGTTAACTTGGTTTTAGGGAAATAAACACAGATCGAGCAACAAATGCTTTAATTAAATGTATGCAAATAGAAAATATGTGTGAAAATAAGAGGAAATGCAGTCTAGCATTCAAAAACTGTGACAAAGAGAGAGCCATCCGACAGCTGAATCTCTTGACTCCTTTTTTCTTTGTTTTTGGAGTGTGTGCCCTCATGTACTCACTCCTCATTAAGATGTTTTACATTAACAATTTGTAAGAGAAAATTATTTCTGAAATCAAAATTCGTTCATTTGCGATTTTACTATTCTCTTAGGCAAGAACAGATAGAGGTTTACACTGCGAGTAGGTATTAAGGATAGATTACTTTACTGAGTAGAGCTTAAGCTCGATAGTTCACCCAATCATATTAGCAAATCACTGGAACTTCTTAAATTATTGGAACATTTCTGAATAAACTAACTCAACTAAATCAACTCAGTGATTTTGGTAACAAAAAGGTTTATCAACTGGCAATGTCGCTGATATTAATTAGTAATAAATATGTTAAAAATGTACTTCTATTAGTAAATTGGAGTGATGAAGGGAGCCAAATGACTGATGGAATGTATAATTACAAATATTTGAATACATTCTCAGCAAGTGAAATGTGTCTCAATCCTGTTGCCTACTCGCAATTAAACGAATATTTGTGTAAGAAATATGATTATTTCATATGGGATTACAGCATAATAAATAAAAATCTACTTAAATCTTATCAACAGAGAGTCAATATTTTGGATGGTATAACTGGAAAACTAAGAACTGGAGTGAACTAGATGGAGACTAATAGGAGTTTTTGATCAAATCAGATGCAGCAATGTCATTATTCAAGTCTATTAGAAATCGAAGTGATAAGAAAATGGCAATTTTCTAGTCAAATTACGCTTACAGTCTCAACGCAAATCAAGATACTCTCTACGAGTCTAATCCAAGGTAAAGAATCCATTCAATTTAAAAGTAACTTGTGGTTTTTCATAGACAGTGGCTGTTTTAGGAGACTGGTTTTTGGAATTCTGCTGAGTTTGGTGGTCCTTTTGGATGTGGCTCTGTTGATTCTGTGTCTGGAAAACCTAAAGAGTACATTTATACATCTACCACTGAATTCGATGGGTTTTTATAAATGAACAATGAGAATTTATCTTGCTCTAAATCTTCTAATTCTGGAACATGCAATTGTGAATTTTATCAGTAAAAGAGACTGTATCCCCTTGCATTCCATTGTAGACCTTGGTATTAATCTTCAGTCTCAAATGATTATTTGTAAGATTTCTGCTTTTGCTATGCATAAATGATACAGAAACTTGAAATAAACATCTCCGCTAAAATTACTTTTATTTTTGAAACTATTAGAACGTTCACTAACATCTACAAAGACCTTTACACTGGTAAATTAGTCAGTAGTTTATCTTTCAAAGTTAGTTCTTCGACAGCAAGCCCAGCAACTGCGTTTATAGGGATAGATATTGATTTAGTTAAAGTTAATCGAATCTTTTAAGAATTACAATCTAACAAACTGTATTCTTATTTAGTAGCTCCCAAGACAGAAATTATAGTAAACGATGTTATCTAAACTGAGGAGTATGCTGTGATGATCCATCCGAAACTGTCCCCTTCATGTACACTACAGTTTCACTTCTATTAACGCATATCTATCAACCTGAAAATATTCTTTTTGATTATCTCTTTGTCGTTTTAACATGGTTTTTTAAAAGTAGGAGTTGTTCAAAGCATTATTGACTTGGAATTCCCTAATCAGAATCTTTAGGAGATAAATGCGTATAAATCGCACATGGATAGCTATCTCTCATCTACAGCAGCCACAAGTACCTCAGGATGCTCGAAACAAATAACTTAAAATTAAAATAATCTGTTCACACTCACAAAAAACGGCGAAGATTATTTCTCAATCATCTCAGAGCTCAGAATATGCACAGGAGATCTCTAAACGCAGTAGTCCATCATAATTGGATATATCGTGACAAATCTCTCAACTTCATTCTAAATCGATCTCATGAAAGAGTTGGAGTCTGCGATAAATGAATTAAAAACAGGTGCGTTGATAAGTGTTGTTTTAATCACATGCTTGTGCTTCTTATTATTTACTGTCTTGCTAAATTGCTTTGTGGAATGCATCTTCGAAGAGCCTCTGGATATTCTAACTTCAATCATGAATAAAGCTGATCCGCAAGTGTAAAAAATAAAGAAACAATTAAGAGTTTTCATTTAGTGAATTAAAATGATTTCATGATTTTCTGTTGTTATGCTAGGATTCATAAGTTTCATAAGGCAATTAGCAGCGATTAATTGAATATTCCATTGGAATTGAAGAATCTGATTTCAGCAATAAATTAGATTTATTCGATGGTGAGAAATTAATACATTGAACATACTCAAGACGAAGAAAAGGAAACTCCGTTTTAAGGTGCTTCCGATGAGACACTCCCAGTAGACTACAAGCAAGAACAATAATACCTCAAAGCACTTAGTACCTTTGAAACAATCGACCACTAGACAGGGATAGGATTATGGTAAAACAGAAAGGAAATAATTATTTTATCATAAATTTTTGATTATTTTCTCTTTTTTTGTTCAAACAAAAGTCTAAATAATCTGGGCAACATCTACTTGAAAAGGAAAGACTATCCAAATGCCTTGAAGCATTACAAGAAAGCTTGTCTGATTTCCGACTTACAATACTCTGAAGAGATTGATAAGCCTCGAATTGGCATCAGCAGTTCTTCAAAAAATAATCAGAAATTAAAGGATTTATTATAAAACCCTATTAAAAAGAAGTTTTCAAGAATCCACGCTTGTAGAAAGTTCCAGCTTGCATTATGCATTTTACGGTATGTTGAAGATTTTGTCAGTTTCTAGGCAAAATAAAAACAGATGTCGGATTTGAAACTCACAGAATAATTAGAGAAAATCAATTTGAAGAGTAACCCAGCACCACCTTAGAGAATGTTCTCAGTAGATTGTGATATTTCGATTTTCTCACCTTAAATCTAAAATTAAATTAAAAAATAATGGAATAATAACCCTATGGTAAGTAGGCTCAGTAGCATGAATAGTCTTATCCCAGGTGGTATGAATCATTCAGCGTATTTTGGAGTGATTAAAGAAACAGACTCACAGTTATTCGGGAAATCATCATCATCTTCTTCTTCACATCGATAAATAACGAAACTAAGAGGATTATCTGCGAATTTGAGAATTGGAACAGGTGTCCTAAATTACAATACCCATAATGTTATGATGACTAGTTTAGGAAGTAGTGCAAATAATAATAATAATAATAATAACAATCTCGGAACAAGCTCTAACCAGGCAAATAATAACTTAAACATCCATAACAACATCGCTTAATCATCTGGAAGGATTCAGATTTCTCGCTAGCTTTTCACAAATCACTTAGCTTCGAACATGAGAGCAAGTAAAAATATCAATACTACTTCCAATTAGCAAAATTAATAAATCTTTTCAGGAAATGTCAGTGAATTTCCACTTTCAGTTTCTTCTCCTCCTTATTTGCTTCCTTCCAATCCACCGATACTTAAAGTGCCTCAAATTGTTGTACATCCTCTCGCAGAAATCACAGCTTGTGGAACTGTGGAACAATAAAAAAAGAAAATAAAGAGTAGCATAAATTAGAATAAATCAGTTCTTCTGTCCCAATCAAAATAAATTACTTTTAGAAGAACCTTAGACGCCCCTATGAAGCTGAATTCACTGAAATCCGTTGAGAATTCGGCGATGAAAAAATCACAAAAAAGATAAAATAAAAATTATGGCGCTACTACGAAAATATCAAGTTTAACTAGCTCAGGAAACGAGTAAGAATAAGACGCCCAAGAGTAGTAGCAAGCATAACTTACTCAGTAACTTACTCTTCAGGAATATGCTCATTTCTTCAACCAAACATTTGTGCAAGCGTAGTAGCATGTTATTGAGAGAAACATTGACAAACAACTCCTGGATTTTGATTTATTTTTCCATTCTACTCAGAAGTACTTAATTTAAGCAGTGCAACTCCTCAATGAGAGTATCTCAGCTGTTCGATTACTAGCTGATTGCAGTTCTGTTATGGCTGCTAAAGATGCTCACAAGGGCTTTTGTTTTCAGACACTTTTGTTCCTGACAATAGCCGAGGTTTACTCTTTACAATCCAAAGCAACTTCAGTTGTCTACCTAATTCTGAAAGAAGCCAAAAGGCTTATATTTTCTAGGATTCTTCCTTTGGAGTTACTTGATATAAGGATTCTGAAGGCATAATACAAGGAGTAACACTCTAATTTTTTACAGTAATAACTGAAGCACCAGCAAATGACTAGTTCGAATTCTAAGAACTTTTCTAGCATAAGTTTGAAAAAAAACCATAAAAATGGGAAATCTTCTTCACCTCTCAGAATAACTTAACACGCATCACAAAATATATCAGAATAGGTAGGTTTAATGAGCTTCAACAACATCAAACACAACACAAGTTCAACGAATATCTAAGCGACAATCGGAAACACTAATGGAGCTGACACGACAGAGCCAGCAAACTTAACAACGGAACATTTTTTAGAAAATGGTTCGTTTCGAGAAACAAACTAAGCTAACAGATCGGAGAGATAGTTGTTAAGGTAGAATTTACATCCAGAATCAAATGGCAAGAGAGTAGATAAGAATAATAATTAGTATCAAAGCAGAAATAACTAGGATTTTTAGAGGCAGAAGACTCTTTAGTAGTAGAGTTCTTAAGTTTCTAATATACCTTTTTAGCCTTAGAATAAACGGTTATTTAGGTAGATTAGTTTTGTTCCGAGGAGATAATCTTCAGTCCAGCAGTTCAATGAACGATAACGAACATTAAATCAAGTAGGTTTATCAGAACAGACACTTTAAAATCCATAAGATGCAGATACATTCATTGCATTGTAGATGGAGACATCCGAACAAAGAAAACAAGAAGGGGAAAAGAAGGAACAGAAATAATACGGAGAATTACAAGAATAATAGGATTAAGTTTCTGATAATCTTTTGAATTCAGATATTCTGTTATCGAAATACTATCTGATTAAAGCTACGCAGAAGCAAAAAGATAAAAATTATAAAGGATCTGTTAAATCACTGCTGAAAGCACTGTAGTTCTCGTTCTCTCGTTCAGCGGAAAACAAAAGGAAAAAAAATATTAAGAAAATGTAAGAAAATGAAAATAAAGATGAGATGGATAGGGAAAAGTAGCATAGGCAGAAGATAATTTATAAGAATACAGATGATAAGCCATGCTTTTATGATCCACTGACGGTAATAGCGTGTCTTTAGAAATTACTAGAGGTTAAAGATGAAGCTCAAATCATACTAGATGATAGATCAATATAACTGATTTCACAAGACATCCAGAGGTTAAAGAACTCTTCATCTCCTTAGTCTTTAAGTAAACATTATGATTAAGTAGTTTTGAATTTAATTAAAATCAAGATTTGTGGTTAGATTTTGATAAATTTAGATGAAAAAGTTATTTTGAATTGGATAAATTGTTTTTGGTCTTCTTTTTTTTTTGCAGATTCAATTATTTGCTTTGAGGTCTTCTTTAAAGATGAGAGTAGATGATGTTTACAAGGTGAAATAAAGCTAAATGGATTGATTAAGAGAACAATAATATCAAAGATACAAAATGGAATATTTTTTTTATTTTTTAGTTTCAAATAAGAAAATAAGCATTTCTGTTTAATTTGATCTTTTGTTTGTCAATTGCATGAAATCAAAAATTCTCATCTGAAATGAAAATATTTTTGTTTAATTTGCATGCTAGCTCCATAAAAAGAAAACCAATCAGTAATCTTAAAATGCAAAATGTAAAATGCATCTAATTCATTCTTTTTACTTGATACTATTAATTAAATTTAGATTGTGTTTTTACAAACAATTGCAAGAATTTTAAACTTCCCCCTGGAATTTACTTGATCGCTTCAAACAAAGAAAGAACAATCATTGGAGTCAGCGAACAATACTAAGGGAAAAAAAAATGTAGAAATATTCCCTGCCATTTCACAACAAAAAAGTATCTCGAAGAAATGCTCCTGAGAACAGTCAAAAACATAAAAACAAGTTTAAAATACCTGAGTCTACTAAACGATAATTGCTGGTGTTCTTTCCATTTTGCATAGTGCTTCTCGTTGTGATTCTCTGTTTCTCGATTCTCTTAGAGTTCGTCTATCTAGATCCTTTGTAATGAATCACAAATCTCTCAAAACAAAACTAGAAAACTAAGCTTATTTTTTACAAATTTCAATTGTTTTCTCCACTTCCAATGCTTATTAGCATGCCTTTAACAACAACTAATTTTGAAACAGGAGCGATAATATTGAAAAAAAGATTTGGGAAAACTATTCGATGTATGTCAAATCAGCGAACAAGGGAGATTACCTAACAATCACATTATCCTACTAAAATATTGCTACGTCTGTATAAGTCATTGCAGGATTCATGAAGTAGATCATGCTGGGATCGACAGCACTGTCTGATTTAGGTAAACAAAACGGGGAAAATTGAGTGTATTTGAGAGAGGTAGAATGATTTGGAAAGGTTAAAGTAGTAATAGTTTGTGTTATTTTTGTTTTTGAAAGTTGCCTGGGGAGCAGATGCAAATGGCAGCTTCACGAACAGAGATGTTCACCTTGATTAACCTAATTTTAGGAATCTTAATGATTTCCGTGCTAGTGATATATGTCCTTTCGAGAGTTACTACTAAGCAAGCAAAGTATCTTCAGTGATTGAGTACCGTAAGAATTATGATTCAAAAAATGAATGATGCTGCTGAGAAAAAACAGAAATAAGTCTATGATTGTTAATCCATGATGTTGTTTTGCTGATTTAGGGAAGAGACAATACTTTGGATGGTCGAATTGGCAGCAAAACATATGGGATTCGCTAAGCTAAGAGCAGAGAGAATATTTACTGAAGAATGACATTGCATAATCAGTTTCAAAGAGCATGTATTACAATCAAAATGGAAGTAGAATACAAAAGTACAGCTTCTATAGTGCTAAAAGCTCTGATGACACTTGGTATGGCTTCCATCCAACGTAACATATAACAAAAATATAACAAAACAACATTAACTAAACTTTTCTTTAAGAATTGAAATCAAATTTCGTTTATTTCTTTCATGGAAATAATATTAATTTGACCTTGTTTTGGATACAAAAAATTCAAGTGAAAGGCTTGTTCTCAGTAAATTTTGGAATTCAGCATCATTTGGAGGTCCATTTTCGTGTGTGAAGAATCCTGATAACTCGTATAAAGAATACTCCGTTCCAAGTGCAGATTATTATCTGAATAAAGATTAGAATCTGAGTGCTTGCGCGAAGGATTCCAATGGGAAATGCAAATGCAGTTATTATTCTGAGAACAGAGTCTTTCCTATTGTTTGGAGATGCAGACCCTGGTACATAGCATCTATTGAAAATACCTATATGTAAGAGAAAATCTTGAAAAAGGAGTTCATTTTGTTCATTTTATTCATTCCATTTTTTTTTGCTGATTTGTATCCTTAGAACATTTGCTGATGCCTACGCAGATGTTAATACAGGGAATCTCATTACAACAGTGAGCTTTAAGATTGTAGATACTGCTATTGATAGCTCTTCATTTGATAGTGAAAGCACTGCTGATGCATTTGCAGTTCAAAGCATAGATCTAAACATTGGAGGATTACAGAGTTAATATGGAGTAGGGAATTTAAGTTCAGATTATGCGTATCTAGTAGCACCAAAAACGTACAATTATGATGCGAATGATGGCTCGTATTATGAATACACTACTTTTGTACATCCTCTGATGAATGGTAACAAAAATAAGATCACAAATTTGAAATTGTTGTTGCGTTTTCTAGTATGATTTATTAATAAAAATCAGAAATTTGTCCTTAGAAAGAAATCTAAATCTGATTCCATTCTTTTGTACTTTTTCAACTTAATTTAAGGAACAAAGCAGAGCATATTGACACTGGAGTTTGCTAATTCAACAAATTCTGCAGCTGAGATACAAGCATACAAAGACATAACTGCTGGAATAATGCAGAACGAGACTATTCGATCAGCTGGCTGCAATTTATTTTCTTCTAGTACCGCTACAAACGTTGGCTAATCTGAAGCTTACATTATGAAGAACAACACGAAATTCTACGAGCTATTTCAGCCAATAACAGTCTGCTATGGAAATTTGTATGAACAATCGAGTCTCATTGTTGGGTACTTAGTACGAGCTGTATCCATGGAAAAAGAAAGAGAAATGACATAAACGATCAGAAACACTATGGGAGATATGCAAGTAGCAATCATCTCATCGTTGCTAGGGTGTTTTATTGGATGCTGCTTCATTTTGTATTTCTGTTTATCGCAGTTTCTCCATTATAATTTCGAAGAACCAATTCAAATCTTTACATCCGTTATCAAAGAATCTGGACCTTAAGAGTAAGAAACTATGCTAAAATATCTTTGTAGAATAACGCTAGTTGTTTGTTAATCATTATTTAATTGCTTTGAAGAGTGCATCAACTGAGTACCTTGATTGAGAAAGGTGAAATGCATATTTAGCATGAGTTAAAAAATTTAATTTCCGCAATCAACTCAGTTGTGATCGGTGTTTAAACTCAAGTTTAGCTTGACTTGGAAGAGACCGATCTATCTGGATAAGAAGTCATTGACAAATAGCTAGTTCTCTTTAGATAAGCCTTACATACGTTCCTAGTTGTAGAGCATACAATCGGAATGGGTTTGTGGTAAGATAAAAAAGAGAAAAGTAGAAAAATATTGTCAAGATAATTAACTTTTTCCATTTATTTTCTTGCCTTAGTTATAACAACATCGGCAATATTTACATGCGCAAGAAGGACTACAAGACAGCTTTGTCTCTGTACAAGCAAGCATTCCTGCTGGCATCTGACTAATTCAAAAAGGAACTTGAGAACAAAAAAAACACAGATAAAAACCCGAATGAAATTCTCTGCACCGACCCGAATAAACGGAATTTCATGCATATTTTCGCGAGCAGGAAGTATTAAATCGCTTGCACACTGCTTAAATCCGTTATCGAAGAAGAAAGCGAACAAAAATATTCATCTGAAGATACTTGCTCCATAGGCAATCAGAATATGTACAATACTAACCATCTTAATAAAGATGTTGTCTTGACAGAACTTCATCAGAGCACCTCGGAGTAGAATAATCTCATAAAAAAGACACTAATTTAAACAACTACTGAGAATGAAACAGGTGCGCTAAATGGGTAAACTTGCATAACAACTACAAGATAAGAAGACTGGAATGGCATGGAACCAACAGAAAGAGCAGTTTTTAAGCAAGTAACATCACAAGAAGATTTAAATGCTGGTGTGACAGAGTAGGGAATTGCTACGTAGTCACTAAAAAACAGCAGTAATTAAGGAATGCATCATGAAACGTTGAGAGAAGAAGAAACAAGGAAATTTGTTATTGGAGAGACTGAAAGGTATTTCCAAAGATAGATATCCAGTCTCAAAGACGGAGGGCTTGATAATAAGCATATTTTCTCTGATAGATACTTCAAGAAAATGCAGGTAAAGAACTCACATCATGTGTAGAAGAACAGTGAAACTGAAAATCTAACCAAGCTCAAAGATCCATAAATTGTAGAGGAGCAAGCTAATAACAACAACAATAATAGTAATTTTATTATCAACATAAACAACGATTATCTCAGTAATAACCTTCTCCTCAACCCAAACAATCCAAATGAGGGTCGTTTAGCGAATAAAGTGAATGGCAATATCAATCCGGCAAATTCTAACTAAAACAATAACAACAATAACATTTCTCCAAATTTAACTTTCAGAAGAGCTAAGACTAATCAAAATAACAATGACCTCATAATAAGTGAATTGCAGGATCCAGAAGCTTTTCATTTCAAAGTTAGTTATTTAATGCAAGCAATCGATTTCTTCATGGATGCCAAGAGCATCTTCGATAAACTAGGGGATTATTCTGGTACACTAAAATACTTCGAGGCATACGAACATTACAGCATGGCGATCTTGTGTCTTCTTAAGGTGGTTAACTGCTAGTTGTTGTTCAAAGAAAGAGGGAATATTGCTAGAAATTTGCTTAAAACAGCGAAAGAACAGATCAAAATGAAAATCAGGAGATTTAATGGATAGACTCCGATTCTTGCATTACATCAAGATATCCTTGTGTCTAAGTATTATCTGTTGAAAGCCAAATTGAGACTAAACTAAAGTAACTTCTCTAAAGCATTGAAGAATCTGTTGTAGTGTTTAAGCTTTCATATCACCGTCAACAACACTAACGGAAATCAAGGAACCAATAATTCAAGCAATGACAATGAAGCTAGTCTGTACAGGATGAATGACTAACGGTTTAGATTTTATGATCCTCTGGACATGCATGAAACTGTTTCGTTAATAAAGTTCATTATTGCGGAGGAGAAAATCAGGATATCGAACTACCAACGAGCATAAATCGAAAGAGATTTGAGAGTGCTAAAATTGAGCTCAGATGAAATCAGTAAGTTTATTTGAGGGGGATGTAAATATTAAAAACTATTTTTTAGGATTATTTTTCCAATATCCTTATTTAAATTGACAAATATTTTGTTAATTTAGGTGAACCATATTTCTTCGAAGTCTTTTTCAAGGATCCTGCCACTGAAGCTCTTGGATCTAAAAATGAATTCTTCATATGAAAGATTATTGAATAGGTTTAGTTTTAGAATCCAGAGAGACATTCTGCTCGAGGGGTAACATCTTGAACCATAATATTCTTTTTGATGGGAAAAACAGCAGGAAATTGAGAGAAGAAAATCAATAATTATTTCCATTTCTTTTCAATGAAAAACTGATTAAATTTGTGGAACAAATATTCTGTGATTATATTTTATTTATGCAACAAAAAATACACATTCAGGAGATTTAATGAATCATTTCATGTTTGTTTCTCTCTGCATACTACTAATTTTAAGTTCAACAGAGTTTAGTGCATTCTTAAAATGAAAATATTTGAAATGAAACAGGACAACTCCTCTTCATCCTTACTAATTATACTCTTTCTGTAGGTTTTTGAAGTATTCCATTTCTTTTTTAGATATGCTGCAGGGGACTTTTCTCATAGCTTCTTGAAAATCTTTTATTGAAACTGGCGGTATTTTCTTGGGATCAATAACTAATAACTCTTCTTATTTCATTCTTCTCAAGGGCAGCATGCAAGCTTCCTTGACTAAGGCTTTAATGTCGGAGCAGGAATAGTCTTGTATTCAAAAGAAATTAAAAACAAAAAAAGAAATTTTGTTTTTTGTTTTTTGCTGTACTTGCAAGTGATTTGGCGATTTCAGAATAGTTTTTATCATTCATATTGAAAATATTATTGTTTGAATGAAGTCTAATTAGCTATTCCCTTGTTTTTGCATCTGGGAGGTCTATGTAGATGCGCTTTGTCTGGTATTATTTCAAAACAAAAAAGAATAAAATAATTTAAAAAAACCAGTTTTCATTATTTTATTTTTTACAAACCGTCTGAGTGCAGCTGAGTCAATTTCCTCTGGACGATTAGTCGCTCCAATAACAATGACTCTATCTTAATCAGAGGAATTAGCTCCATCGAATTACAGTAGAAATTCCGTTTTTAATCTTCTTGTAGCTTCATGCTCACTTTCAGATCGGGCTTTCAGAATGCTGTCTACTTCATCCACGAAGATAATCTTTTCCGAAATTGCAAAATTTAAATTAACCAATCAAAAATATTAATGCATTTCGTTTTCACATGTCTTTTGTTTAATTATGCATAATCAGGAATATTTTAACATCCTGAAAGTTTGGGTTTTTAGTTTCAATTTGTTTTGTAATTCTGTGAATAGTGATCAGCTAATTACAGATGGTTGATTTTGGTATGCACATAGGAATAGACTCTTGACTAAGCGCTCACCTTCTCCCATCATTTTACTCACTAAACTGCTTGCACTGATGTTGTAGAAAGTGACTTTACTTTCACAAGCTACAGCCCTAGCTATCAGTGTCTTTCCATTTCCTGGAGGACCATACAGGAGAATTCCTCTAGGAGGCGCTCTAATTCCTTGGAATATGTCTGGTCGGGCATTGGGGAAAATCACTGATTCTTGGAGGGCTTATTTTACAGCTTCCAATCCAACTGTTTTAAATGAGAATAGATATGAAGTCCAAAAGAATAAATAACTTAATGTATTTTTTACCTACATCCTTAAATTGAATGTTATTTTTAACTTCAAGCATGTTCTAGTTGATCTGCTAGACGTATGGGTCTTTTTACAGCTTTTAGAAGTTAACAAAAAATCAGTCACACAAAAAAAATGAAAGAACTGACGAAAAATAACCCTAAAAAAATCTCAATTTCTATTGTAATAATTTTGCTTACTTCTTGGTTGATTAAAACTGCCTTTCGCTTGCAGTCTTCAGCCATAAGTATGTAACTATTAAGTCTCTGCGATAATTCTTGCTTTTTCTAAGGATTCTGCTCAGCTAAACGAAAGATAAATTACTTAAAAACCAAAAAAAGAACCTTTAGTTCTAAATTCATGAATTGACATCCCGATTCACTTTCATAGCCTTTTAGAGATAAATAACATAAAGAATACCTTTCAAAATGCTAGCAATGCCTTCGATAGCTATGATAAATGTGTATTTTGCTAGAGGAAAATTTTTTTACTACTGCAATGTCTCTGCTCTTTTAGCAATTTCTACATACTACGCACCTGTAAGAGCTGGCAAATTTGGTTAGGTTGGCTAGGTTGGTTGGTTAGGAGGACGGTCAGCAGAGTTTTATCTAATTTGGTTACGAGGACCAAAGTTAAAAAAACTATTCATTTCGCTTTGTTTTTTTAGAGTTTCGCTAGTGTTTGATCAGTTTTTTTGTTTTGATTGATTGATTGAAATCTTAGCTAAAATGATAAATACAACGAGAGGTAATCAAGCAAGCATTTAATTATCTTTGAATATGGAAGGAATATTGAATTATCTATTCCTTTTTTATTTATTCTCAAATCAATTAACTTGAAAACTCTTTCTCAAATTTCGCTTCATTTTCCTCTATTTTTTTCTCAATAAAGAAGCTAAAACATCAAGTGATGAAGAAATTTCACTTGATTTTAGCTCTGTTGAAATAAAAAAATTGTATTTTGATGGATTATGCATTAATGATTTGTAGAGCAAATGTGTGGAGAATAATATCAGAGAATTGTAATCATAACCATCAATGCCTTGCGGCTCCAGTCTGAATTTGTCATCAGAATTTCTTCCCCTGCACAATATTTTTTTTTAATTTCTATGTGGAAGGTAGCATCGATAATTCGTATATTTCTGATCCCTTCCCCCCATTCAAACTCTATGGGTCTTGAGATTTTCAGAAAAAAAGACAATTATCTTCTTTTCTCTAGCTTCTAAAAATGTTTGTTGCTTCTATTTTAAAAAAGGCAACTAAATTAACCAAACAATGCAAACCTTTCTACTCAATATTTTTATGAAGCATTAAGATTTCATTTATTATTTGATTTGTTGTTATTTAGAATAAGCTGCTGATTAATCTAAAAAACATATTTTGTTTAATTCTTCATACTTTTTTAATAGTTTTTTTTCGATTTTTTAGATTGAAAGAAAAGAAAAAAATAAACAGAATCTTGAGAAAACATCTTGCAAGGAGCTAATTTATTAAAATGACATTTAGTTTAAAAAGCTAATTAAAAATTGGTGTAAATGAAGCAATTACTACAGTGAAAGAGGAGAAAAATAACTGAATAAATATCTTAACATTATTTATGTTTCTGTTTCCTATGATTAGTGTTTAATGGAGTGTTTGAAGTGAGGAATTCTTGTATTAATTCCTTAATCCTTTTGTAGTGTTTTGAATAAACCTAACTTGTAGGAAAATAATTAATTTCTGTTCTTTTTATATTGGTACAAATAAAGTTTTTAATTAAAATATCTTTCAATTATGTTCGCTTTTCATTGTTTTAGAGGACGATTAAGTAGTAGAAACAAGAATTAATAAGTTCCTTTCAAGACAAAGAAGAATAAATATGTCACAAAAGCTGGGGAAATAATAAATAAAAAATCACTAACAGCAAGAAGAAAAATCAATTCATATAACTTCTCCAAACCTGATATTTAGTTAGACAGGCAAAAGAGAAACTGAATAATAATAGACTTATTAAAGCAGTTTAAGATACAAGAAACCATTCATTCTTCTTCTTCAATTGGAATGCAGAGTATCAGCATTATCTCAACTGTGCCTAAGCAACGAGGTGTTTACTCTGAGATAATTAACCCAGATAATTCCGCTTTCAATGTAAATTATATCGTTTTTTCTTTCTAATCTACTTTTTATTTCAATTTTTTATATAAACTAATCTAGTCCTAGCAATAAAATGGCCCTGAATCAGACATTTCTATTGTCGTAACATAACGGTAACGACTACCTAAGGCATTCACACTCTCGAAATAGAGTAATGCTGCTGAAAAAATCTTAGCTAAGAAAACTAGCACTCCATCGTTAATTCAGCCGAAAATGGCCCAAGGTTTATTAAGCCATAATGCATCTTCTATGAGTCTATTGAGAAGGTAGCATATTTTGAACAACAGCATAATCACTAAAAGTATGCAAGGACCTGCAGCTTCTTCGGGTAAGTAATATGAAGAAGACAGAACGATTGACCCAAAAGTTATGGAACCCTTCGATCCTATTCCTGGAAGAGTTCCTAGAAAAGTCGCAATTGACCGCAAGAAAAAGGAATATGCTTCGTTTTACATCGAGCAGCTTCTATCAATAGAAGTAAGAATATTTTATTGGATAATTTTTGTTTGAAAAAGAAAAATAACTTTATTTTTTTTTTCCTAAGGGCATTGACTTTAACAAAACTGGAGAGAGATCAGATTGGTTGACTCTAGCGTTGTTTGATGACTGCACATTCGATGATTATTAAGGCTAAGAATGGATTGATAAACTCACTGATGAAGATGGAAGTTCTCGAATTATCACTGGAAAAGGACTCCGATTAGATTAAGAAACGAACAAATTCATTTGGGTGCCTGTTTAAATCCTTTCGTATGATGAGAAGAAACAAACATTCCAAGGCATTTGGAGAACAACCAAAGAAGGAGTTGAGTTACCCAGGATATTCTTCTGCTTAGACGCAGAAGATCCTAGGAAATTCTCCAAGCGAGTCGCACATGCATTCAAACAAAGAGAGTTTGCAGATTCGATAATTAGGTAATAATAAACTAAAACTCTTAAAATATTGTGGGGGGGGGGGGGGATGTGGAGAGTACTGTTAAATTGAAATTTTTATTAAAATGTT
>Ga0302271_10001638_pt1 | contig 21323 bp, 12 predicted proteins | sample III_Bog_N1_1_FD_198767 | JGI IMG/M metagenome (GOLD analysis project Ga0302271, IMG submission 198767) | Peat permafrost microbial communities from Stordalen Mire near Abisko, Sweden - III_Bog_N1_1 | ecosystem: Environmental > Terrestrial > Soil > Wetlands > Peat | place: Sweden: Abisko... | reverse complement strand
TGCGTTATGAGCTACAGTAAAACTCCTTACAGCTTAATCAACGGCTCTGTCACAGGAAGAATAAATGGTTAAGATTTTTAATTCACAGTGTTTCTTCCTAATCTTCTCCCACGATACATAAACTTCATCGATGCGTCTAATCACATGCAGTATTTTCGATCTAAATGGAGACAAAAGCGAGATCAAATTATTAAAAGTGACACTTTCGCACTTAATAAACGAGTCATACGTACACCAGTGTATTTCAAAAGATACTTCCCATAATTCTCTGAGAACATGAGCTTAGATGAGTTCATTTCGCATAATAAAGCTAACCAAGCTGCTCCGATTAACTACAAGCTTAGAGGGACAATTGAATTGGATATACAGACAATATAGTATATGATTAAGATCATTGTGAGACCTAATTTCACTGCAGTGATTCAAGTCATTCCGTTCTCTGGATATATCAATACTGCTGAAGCGCTGATTGATCATTTTGTTTTCCTCTTTGGTACTCAATGAAATGAGTTCAAATGAGAGAATGAATGTTTGCATATTTTGCATATTTAGAAATAACATTTTCGGAAAAAGGGAGTGTGATAAATAGAAGAGAAATTTTATATTAAAGGTGTTGCTTTTCAGGATGATAATATCTGAAATGCTTGGATTCCTAATTGGGATAGAAAGAAAGTGTTAAATCTGTCTGATTTTTGGATTAAAATTCAATTTAAGCTTTATGGGAGGGTTCTCTTGGTTTTGTTAAGATCTCAACTATCTATGATTTAAAATATCAGAGAACGTTCTTTTGCTCATCAAAGCTCAAAATCTACAGATATTAGAAAAAAAAGGGGATTTATTAATATAAAACCCTAGAAACTGCCTAAATATTATTAATTAATCAAGTTGGTTCTTCTTGAAAGAATGAATATTAATTAAATTTAGTGATTGTTTCTATGGGGAAGATGAGTAGTTTTCTAAAAAAGATAATTATTTCTTTGCGAGTTTCTTTAGAGAAATGAAAATTAAATAAATATTAGATTCTAAGAGTCTAAAACACCTATAAAACTATATATTAATAAAAGCTGCTGATTTGGACAAAAGAGATAATATTAAAATACTCATTTTTACACGATATTATAAATAACAACACTAACAAAAACTGCTCATGTTTATCAAACATTATTAATTGAAGTAATCGATGGCTGTATTGCACTTGGAAACAGCTATCTAAATTACACGATGCTAGCAGAATGTGGTGAATTAATAGCATTTCCATTGTTTACTGCAGCTTCTTTATTCTACTAAAATAGCTATCTACCTTAAGATCCAACTATTATCTACTATTCACTTGGTATTTCTAAATATTTATCACCAAGAATATTCCCAAACTCACTGCAGGACTAGTAATTCTCGATGCTAACTTTCTTCGGTTATTCATCCATGCTTTCCCCACCAACGTTGTGGAGAGTTGCGTTACTTTCAATCGAAGGAAGTTCATCTTTTTCTACTTGTTTTTACTGATTCTCCCAGGTGTTATCGTTTTAAATTGTTGAGAGAATTCTCCTTAAAAGAACTTTTTATCTATTTAATTTATTTTGAGATTATAACACCTGCTGCTATTTTTATGGTTCTTCTCCAGTCCTTCCTTCAATTTCATCGATTCCTATATAATTAGGGTGAAAGTTTTGATGGTTCTCTGTCTCATCTATGCAACTAATGTCATTTAAACTTGCAACAATAGCTGGAGTTGCTACACAAGATTATTAATATGGCAGCTGTAGTTGATTTCGAAGAGGATTGAATTGCATGGAATTAATATTATTCATGGAAGCTGGTAGAGTTCGTAATGTTTCGGTTTACTCATGGGGGAATAATATATTCTCGTTTTGCTTATCCTATCCGATCATCTCAGAGAGATCAAATACACTCAGAATCTCCTCACCAAGACATCGAACTAGCTTCTTATTTATCCTATGAGAAAAAAACAATGAAAAATAGTGATTTTCTTATTAAAAATGTCATTTCTAAAATTTGTATCATCTTTATTGATTACTTAACAGTGGTGCTATCAAATAGACTTGCATCTTAGATTGCAGAATAAGAGTTGTAAAGACGCTATTGTTTCCAAAAAAAGCAAATAAGTTTTGTGGTAAATAATTCATTAATTCATTCATCTTTCTCTTGTAAAAGTACTTTGAAAGAATCAACAGAATCCCATGTGATAATCTAAGAAAGAATTCCTTTTTTCTTAGTTGAAATAGCTCCTCCCTAAGAATTCTTGTTTGATTTAGTCATCTAGTCCTTCAATTACTTTTTAACTGCTTGTAGTTCCATAGCTGAGAATTCATTTCTTTCTTGTTTATTATCCTTATCATCGAGTGAAATTTTAGGTTTCTGATGGAAATTAAACAATACAATTTGGTTCATATCAAAAAGAATTTTCTTAAGCTTATCAATCTGCTGCAGTTTATCAAGAATGTTGCATATATCAAGATCAACGTGAATGAGTTAAGTTGCTTTGTCAATGTAATGATTCGTTTCGGAGTTAAACATCTTGAAAATAGTTAATTTTGAGAGGAAATATTTGATGCCGATACGTAGTTTAGAGTTGCTTAAGATGATCTTATTGAATTAGGCTATTAAATAATTCTTTTTATCTTATTTTGCAAGATTCTAGAAGCTCTCCAGCTCTATTTTTCTCTGTTTCTCGGATTTAGCATAATTCAAGTAATGTGGAAGTTTGTTTGTGATCGTCCCAACAACTTTTTTGATTTTATTGAATGGGTTTTCATAAGGAGAAGATATCTCAGTTAGAGAGTTCTCCCCAAAGATCATGGAAGAAAATGGAGCCGTTTCCTTATTTGGCTCCTGAAACAAATGAGGAATCTTTGTTTCTTTGGGGATTTTTTCATTAGAATAATTGTTATTTTTATTGAGATTGACTGCACTTTTCGCAGGAGAGCGTGAAACCTCATTGATAGAACTAGGCTAGCAAATACTAAAAGGAGATCCTTCCATTTTATCAATTCGATTTGAATATCTTCTAGGGTTATTCAGTTAATTCAGATTAATACCGTGTTGTGTCAAATCAAGGGAATAACGATATTTCTTTGGAAAAACTGCGGGTTGTTTTTCAGAGAATTTCTTTATTGTGCCAGCATCAGCTGTTGATTTCAATGAGTTTCTTTTGAGATTATCTATTTGATTATCGCTGTTATGCTAGGGTGTATTTTCTATTTTCTAATCTGGTTTTGAAGCCTTATCAGTAGGTAAGTTATTAGGGGTACTTTCAGATTTTGAAAAATTGATTTTATTCGTCTTCTAAGAGTTGTTCGTTTCTTGATCTTTTTTGGGTTATTATTTGTCAAAAGTGTAGAGGTTATTTGCGAGTTCCACAATGAACTTGAAGCTATTATACCTGACAACGACAAGCCCCATGCAAGCGAAGACAATCTTGATGAATCCACCAAGTTCACTCATTAACTGGGAGATTGTTTTGTAAGATCGTGTTATGATTTATGTGTAAGGGCTCAGTCGTAGAGTTAAATTTACATACACTCCATCAGTGCGGGAGAGCTAAATTGTCTCTCGGATATCGTTGTTTCCTTGGGAAAGCAGGGAATGATATTCTTTTTAGGAAAATGGTAAAAAAGAATTATCGTTAATGAGAGTGATTTAGGAGAAGTAGATATCACAAAGAGTTGTCATTTGATTTGGCACAAATGTATAATAGAGCTTATCGTTAATGTAAGGGACAAATGGGGATGTAGATGATTCAGGGTTTAAAACATAATTGGAATGGTAGATGTTCATGCCGTGATAGCCATTGAGAGAAGATATTAAATCGACCTGGGTTTTAAATCAAAAATATTTAGATTTAAGTTACTAATCATTCTGAAAATTAAAATACTTCAGATTGCGAGGCGCAAACTGGATTCCACTTGAGATTAGGATCATTAGGAGTCTAACATGGTTAGACTCTAATATCAAGGAACTTGAATTCTTAGCTAGAGAACCTTCCTTTCATGAATAACTCTTGTCCAATTCTGCATTACAAAATTACAATTTTATCTAAAGCAAATAAGAAAACTAGTAGTACACTGGACAAAGATAATCAAGTCCGAATGATGCGAAGAGCTCAGAGAAATCTACTGCTCCAGTGATTTATTTCCAATGTTACTCTGTGCAAGGTTCCAGTTGAATATTTTGATATTTTTTTTCTTGTTTATTATTTTTTATTGTGTAAATCCTAAAACAGATAGAATCAATAAAACCTCAAGCGAAAAGAAAATATTTTGGTGCAAAGTGAATTTTCTGAAGTTTTTCCCTAAGAATACTGTCTTTTCTTTGTGATTAACAGCTTTGAGATAATGTATGTACCTTTGCTAAACGGTGATGTTAAAATACGGATTTGTAATGAAATCTCCATTCGGCTGGCTGATCCTCAACGCAAACATAAACTTAGTTGCTCCTACATCAGATAAAGGAGGGTCAACATTGTATAAACTGTTTGTGCTCACAATAACATCATCCTGTCTGAAAAACGAAACGATTCCTGGGAACAAATAAAGATATTTTATGAGGAAGAAAAAAGGAGAAGAACTGGGCAGAATAATTTTATTCTCTAGCGTTGCTTTCAGATAATTACTGGCCCAAAAGAACGCTGTGACAAAGGCAATAGCGAGGATAGACGCTGCCCCTCCAACTTGGGTTTTGAAGTAGAAAGATTTGTTCATGTGGAGACCAATTTGACTGCTGAATAAATCCAGCTCCTTGATTGCTGATAAAGCCTTTTTCATTGTATCTTCAAGTGCTATCTTTTTCTTTCTTTCTTTTGTCAGATTCCTCCTCCGAAGGTAGCATTAATAATTATATATTTTCAGCTAGAAATTAAGTTAGTTTGATTTCCAGTATCCAAAAAGGAAAAGTGAATTTTCAATCACTAAACTGTATTGATTGAGTGGATAAGATTTCTCCCAATTTTTTGATTGATTCCCTTTTCAGGCAGGTTTCAAAATGTATTTTTGTTTATTTTATTTTCTTGATTTTGCTCGGAAAACCTCGCTGGCAGAGAAATTTTACTTAACTCAAAGCTGATTAAAGAGACAAATTTATTTTAGAATCTTAAGAGGATTTAAAATAAATAGCAAATTGCTTCACTTGAAGTAACCTTATCAAGAATGAAGCTTAAACTAGTTATCGTCTCTATGATTTAATCAAACGCTTGATTTTATTGATTAGATTGCATTTCAGAATAGTATTCTTATTAGAATTCAGAAATAACATTTTAGTAATGATATTTGTGGGTTTTAAATTTTGGGAGAAGGGAAATATTAAGTATTGAGTTGGCCAAATTCCTTCCCATCTTAAGTAATAATTCTTTGATTTACTGGGGAAAAAGTCGGTTTCCCTAACAAACAGAAATTAAAGAAATCTAATTAAAACGAGAGTTGAGAGAGTAAACTAAAGCAATAAATCGTATTACTCTTGCTAGACCCAGAAAAAGTAGGTAAAGATCAGCAGAAGAAATTATCTGCTTATTCAAAGAATTTACAAATTTTATGGATATTTCAATAACTTCGCATGCTTGTCTTCATACCACTAAAGAATGGACTAAAGGTGAAAGTATTACATTACTATGATTCCAATGCGTCTTGGAGATAATGAATGCACAAAATATGAACTGAGCAATTATTTTTTATTTAAAACATAAAATAATGCCAAAATACAATAGAAACACATAAAATATTTGGATAGAAATAATGTAAAAAAACCAACAAAAATTGTTAGCAAATACTAACTTCCTTAGTATATTCACTCTAAAAATGGCTTAGTTGATTGCTGGGACTAAGTCCTGGGAATCTTAGGAAAAGAAATCGGCCTTGGTTTTGTTTTAAACTGTGCGATCTTCGTATGAGGAGAGCTAATCACATTGTTAAAGAGATTACTGTTATTATTGTTATTATTGAAGTCAAATCTAATCATGGAAATCCGATTTTTAGAGAAACAATTAGATGCTTGTTCACTAGGAATATCAAAGTAATTGTCTTTTAGAGTATTCCCAAGCTCACTGCACGATTAATAATTAGAAAACTCAACTTTTTTATTTTCTTCGTCGAAGTTTCCTTCACAGCAATCAATAGAGCAATCATCAATATCATCATTGCCATTCTACAAAGAAGGGGATAATTCTTCCTTTTATGGACATTCATCGTTTTACTCTTGTTACCAAGTGCAGTCATTTTTAATAGTCGTGAGATTCTTCTTTGCAGTGCTTGATCTTCCTCCAAACTCCTCAATTGTCTTTATCTTCCTGATTTAGAGATTCTCGATTTCTTTTCCTGAGTTTAACTCGTTTATTGTGGTAGCAAATAGCTACTACTGCTAATGATGGAGATACTGCTAATGATGAGGCCTTTTCTTTTGTGTAAATAAACTTGGGGGGATGAGTTTTTAAGATCCAGGAATAGTTTGAAATGTTTCGATTTGTTAATCTTAAGCGAAGAACAATGGTTCCTCGGGTTTGCCATTTCCAGCTTGTTCTGAGAGTTCGAAAACACTCAAGACTTCATCACCAAGACAACGAATCAGTTTCTTGTTTATACTGTGTTTATTAATAAGGGAAGAGTTAAATGTAAGATAAAATCAGAAAAACAAGAACAATAACTAAGAAATTTAAGGCATCTATTTTCATTCTAAAAACCCAATAAATCTCTGATTACTTCATCGAAAGGTTCCCACTTCCTAAATCATGCGAATCCTAAACAGTCAAATACGAATTGTAGAGTATCTGTTTGATTGTTAATAAAAAAGTTACAAAATTGAACAATTTTGTTCTCCTAAAAAATCTTTACTTTAAATGAATCCACAGTGTCCCAATTGATGATCGAAGACAGCACTCCTTTTCTATTATTAGGGTTTTATACAAAACTAGAAGGTAGTTTATTCGATGCTAGCTGTTTGAGTCTCTTCTGAACAGCTTACAATTCCAGTGCAGGTTAGTCATTTTGATCAGGTTACTGCTTCAGTGAAATCTTCGGTTTCTAGTGGAAATTAAACAGTATTCGCTAGTTCCTATCGAAAACAATATTCTTGAGCTTATCGATTTGCTGTATTTTATCAAGAATATTGCAGATGTCAAGATCAGTATGAATCATTTCAGTTGCCTTCTTTATATACTAATTTGTTTCCGAATTGAACAGCTTGAATAGAGTCAATTTAGAGAGAAAGTATTTGATTCCTATGCGAAGTTTCGTATTACTTAGAATGATCTTATTAAACTGAGCGATTAAATAGCTCTTTTTTCCTTAATTTTCAAGATTCTTGAAGTTCTCTAATTCGATCTACCGATCTTTCTCAGATTTCATGTAAGCTATGTAGTTGGGATGTTTAGATGTAATTTATTCTACAGCTTTTTTCATTCGAATACATGGTTTGTTATCGAATGAAGAAGAAATATCAGAGAAACAATTATCAGCTAAAACAACTGACCCAAAAGGAGCAGCGATATTGGAATTAAAAATGGATTCTTTCCGCTGAGGGGAAGCTTCTGGTGATTTGACATCGCGGTTGTTCATAACAGAACTGTCGAAGAATTTACTGAGAGATTTAGTTTTCTCTAAACAACCATTTGGGCTGCTGAAAATAAGGTTATTAGTATTTAAGGTTGGGTTAGGTGCTGCTGTTATGTTGGTGTTTTATAATGCAGGTAACGTTCTAGGTGAGAAATCTAGTGAAGAGCGATGTTTTGGTTAGGATTTTAGTTTAATTTTTCGAAGAGGACTATCGCATTTGATATTTTAGGAGAAATCATTGATCGTTTTCTAGGAAGGCTCTTTGAATTCACTGAAATTGCAGGGACAAATTAAATTATTGTTATTTGAAACCTTGCTGTTGTCTGGTTATTTCAATGAATGCTTGCTGGTAAACACATCTAGTTATTGGATGTTCTCTGATTTATCAGCATATTTTGTGTTCTTATTGTTGGTGGAATTCGTCTTATTGTTATTTTTATTTTCACTTTCTTTACCCTAAAACTACTTTTTATCTTATTATTTATCGAAAGTGTAGAGGTTATTCGCTAGATCTACAATGAACTTGAAGCTATTATACCTAACCACTACAAACCCAATGCAGGCAAAGATAATCTAAATAAATCCACCGAGTTCACTCATGAGTTAAGATACTTTTTTGAATGACCTATTTATGACTGAAATATATGGGCTAAGTCGTAATGTTAGAATTACATACACTCCATCAGTGCGTGAAAGTTAGATTGTTTGTTGAATATCATTGTTTCCTTGTGATAAAAAGGAATACTTTTCATTTTAGGAAAATGGCAACAAGGAATTGTCGTTTTGGAGGGTAATATCTTGAAACTCAATGTCACAAAGAGTTGTCATTTTATCAGGGACAAATGTAAAATAAAGTTTATCGTTGATATAAGGGATAAACGGGGAAGTGGAAGATTCTGGGTTTAAAGCGTAGTTGGAATGGTAGATATTCATACCATGAAAACCATCTTAAACTGTGATTAAATCAACCTAGAAAAGGATTAGAAGAAAATTAGGATTTTTTAATATGTGGGGAAAGATGATAGAGAATGAACTGAATGAAAATTTTGAATTAATTATTTTAGATTTAAAAAACTTGTAATAATTAAGCTGTACTTCTTCTTTTGGAGCACACACAGGGTTCCATTTTAGACTAGGGTCATTTGGTGTCACACATGGTTTTACTTTGACTTCAAGGAACATAAATTGTTAACTTGAGAACATCCCTGCTAGAAACATGTCTTACCCCATTCTTTTTGTTATTTTTATCCAAACAAATCATTTTGTCAAATATGAAAAATACAAAAATAATTATTCTAGAAAATCAAAAAAAAAAATGAAAATAATCCCCCTTTAAATTATTCTTTTGTTTCAATAATGAGATAATTTTCTGCTATCCTAACTCAAAAAATACATTTAACAAGATGTAGCTAACATTTAAACTAATTTGTTTTTCTAAAATCCAATAAAAAAAGCTATTAATCATATTCCCAGTTTAATTATTTGTTATGAATTAGTAAAACTATCAGAAAATCATAAATCAAATCTTTTGAGAGAAAAGATAATAGTTTTTTCTGTCTTTTTTGTTCTTTCTTATTTGTTTTCAGTTAACTCTCAAACTAAATCTTCGCGTTAAATATTGAGAAGTTATTTTGATTGGGTTCTTTACACTGGACATAAGTAGTCATCACCGAATGAAGAGAATAACTGGGAGAAATCACCAGGCGTTGTGATCTACTACCAATGATTAGATGTGCATGGTTCTAATTCAACATTGTAATAATTTCGCTACTGCTGATTTCCTATGATCTCATAGACGCTGAAGGAAAAAAAACGCAGAAAGATAAAGAACAATAGCAGATCTTTGTGATCATATTTCAAAGTAGCGCAAAGAATTTTTGTGTTTATGAATATATTTACCCTTGAGTGACAGTGATATTAAAGTATGGTCTTGTGATGAAATCTCTATTCGACTAGTAGATTCTCAAGGCAAACATGAGTCTGGTTGATCCAAAATCTTATTTTGGTGGGTCAGGATCATATATGCGATTATTTACGACGATGACGTCTTCTCTGTTGAAGAACGAACCAATTCCTAAGATAACAATCATAAAAACCATTTTTAAGAATTTTTCAATAGTCTTTCTACTACTTGCCCAGAAAAACGCAATAACAAAGGCAATCGCTAGAATGGATGCACATCCTCCAACTTGAGTCTTGAAGTAGAATGATTTATTCATGTGGAGCCCAATTTAAGTGCTGAAGAGATCAACCTCTTTTACTGTCTGCAAAAGTGATTTCATGGAAGAGAATGGGGGGGTTATATTAATTTTTTTAGCTTAAAAATATGCTCGATTAAACAAATAATAAAAATCTTTTGAACTTTTGTTTAATAGCTTTCTTACTCGTTATCCTAATCTAAGAAATATTTCTTAAAATTAATTACTGATGCTGATAGGAATTTCAGTGAAATAGCATAATATAGCTGGATGAGATTAGAAGATGATATTTTTATTATTTTTTATGTTAAACAAAAAAATAACATTTTAGAAAAATCAAGAAGTATGGCATAGTGCGTTTATTAATCATATGAAGTTCTTTTGCTTTGCGTGATTAAATTCTTCTGCCTTGTAGGGTCATGTTAGAAAAATACAGTTCAGGTAAAAAGAATCTCTTTGTAAACGTAGAAGAAAAGAAGATACTTTTTATGGTTGATGAAATTCGAACTATTATTATTAATTACAATATTTGGGATTCTTATGCTTGTGGGAGGCGAAGGGAGGAAAACCGATTTAAATAATTCTTCACTATTGTTTTATCCCCACCTAAAAAAAGCTTTTATCATAAGCAAATTGGATATTTTAAGGTTAAATATCAAGGGTGAATTGAAGTTGATTGAAGAAATTTTAAATAATAAGAAATTTAACGTTTTTATGAATAGAATTAAATAGTTCTTTATGAAAAGGTAGATGGAAATATTAATTTTAATCAGCAGTAAGTAGCTTCAGAGAAGAGGTTTTGAAGGAAAAATAAATTTAAGAGTTTAATGTAAGAAAATAGGATTGTAAGGGGAAGACAAGGCAAGAATTTAATGAGAAATAGGGAGAGAATAGGTGTTAAATTAATCAATTAGTTTCTCAAATCTTTATTCAGAAGGAGAAGAAAAATATGAAGAATAATGTGATATAATTTATTAGATATTTTTTGAACTGTTTTTAAGGCGACCCCTATGCATGTAGACCATAACATTAGTAAAGTTCTGAATGGCTTAGAAGTTGTTCAGAAACTGATTTGGTGAGGTGATATTTTTTACTTTTTGTTTGCTAATTTTAGGTTTATTTCGTGGATTCTACTAACTTCCTTCTTTTGAGTATTGAAAGATTAAATGCCTTTTCCAAATTTATTCCTCTAATTAAGGCTTGCATTTGATTGATTTTCGATTTGAAAGAAGCATTGAGTTGAATAAACATAAATATTTTTAATAGGAATTTGTTCTTTTATTTTTGTTTTGTCATTGTTTCTGAATCATAAAAATTATCATGTCATAACAACATTCGTCTCTGTTGCTTGATATTCTATTCTCAATAGCTACATCTCATTTCAACTTTAGTTACTTTTGTTAAGTATTAATCATTTTTTTTTCATCTTGATTTCTATTTTGATATTTATTTCATTTAAGCTATTGTCATAAAAAATCAATTGAGAGGAATTGTTTAGCTAATCAATTCGTATTATTATTATTGCTTTTTTTCCTAGTTTTAGTCTAGTTTTGTAGGAAATTTTTTATTAATATCAGCATTAACATAATTAATTCATGAGAATCAATTTCTAATTTTTTAAACTTCTTGCTAACAATCACAAAAATAGCTATCTAAACATACCAAAGTTCAACATTTATTGTAATAATTTATTTTTGAAGATTTTCTGGCCAATTTAAGCAAGGCCTTATCTTGATCATATTTTGTGCAGTCCTTAAAATGTGGAAAAGCTATTTGAAGATACCATTCTAAGGAATATCATAGTTAAATTATTAGATTTTCAAAAATCAAACACTAGGATACTTAGTTACACATTAGCTACACAATATGGAATACATAAAAACCCTCTGATTTTATTTTTTTTTGGTAAGAAATGTAGAAAAAAAGGTTGTGTCATAAAGAATACTGCTACTATTTTTTTAGAGAAGTGAGTTTAACACATTGAAAATACTTGTTTAATTTTCTCTTTACTATTGTCAAACACTCCTAATTAAAAATTGTATCAATCTTTTTGCTTTGATAACTAATTATATAATTACTCTCTTACCATTGTGATGAATACTATTATCCCAGAAATCTAGATTCAAAGAAATAAGAGGAACACACTTTGAAATTCCTTTTCCTAAATATCTTATACCATTATCACCTATACTATTATCCAATAGATTTAGATTTAAAGAAGTAAGAGATACGCTCTTTGAAATTTCTTCTCCTAAATACATTGCACCATTCTCACCAATACTATTCTCACCAAGACCTAGATCTAACGAAGTGAGAGCAACATACTTTGAAATTCCTTCTCCTAAATACTTTGCACCATTCTCACCAATACTATTCTCACCAAGACCTAGATTTAAAGAAGTGAGAGCAACACACTTTGAAATTCCCTCTACTAAATACTTGGCACCATTGTCACCAATACTATTCTTCCATAGATTTAGAGTTAAAGAAGTGAGAGATACACACTTTGAAATTCCTTCACCTAAATACTTTGTACCATTCTCACCAATGCTATTTCTATTGAGTTCTAGATCTAAAGAAGTGAGAGATACACACTTTGAAACTCCTTCTCCTAAATACTTTGTACCATTCTCATCAATATCATTCCCTATGAGAGCTAGATTTAAATAAGTGAGAGATACACACTTTGAAATTCCTTCTCCTAAATACTTTGTACCATTCTCATAAATACTATTTCCACTGAGAAGTAGATCTAAAGAAGTGAGAGAAAGGCACTTTGAAATTCCTTCTCCTAAATACTCTACACCAATGTCATAAATTTTATTTCCATAAAGATTTAGATTTAACGAAGTGAGAGCAACACACTTTGAAATTCCTTCTCCTAAATACTTTGTGCCATTATCAAAAATAATGTTCTCACTGAGATTTAGATTTAAAGAAGTGAGAATAACACACTTTGAAATACCTTCTCCCAAATACTGTGCACCATTCTCATGAATATTATTCCTTTTGAGACCTAGATTTAAAGAAGTGAGAGATACACACTTTGTAATTCCTTCTCCTAAATACATTGCACCATTATCACCAATACTATTTCCATAAAGATTTAGATTTAACGAAGTGAGAGTAACACACTTTGAAATTCCTTCTCCAAAATACTTCGCACCATTCCTACCAATATTATTCACATTGAGACCTAGATTTAAAGAAATTAGAGTAACACACTTTGAAATTTCTTCTCCCAAATACTGTGCACCATTCTCACCAATATTATTCTCACCGATATCTAGATTTAAAAAAGTGAGAGATACACACTTTGAAATTCCTTCTCCTAAATACTTTGCACCATTCTCACCAATACTATTCTCACTAAGACCTAGATTTAAAGAAGTGAGAGCAGCACACTTTGAAATTCCTTCTACTAAATAATTTGCCCCATTGTCATCAATACTAGTACCACAGAGATTTAGATCTAAAGAAGTGAGAGTAACACACTTTGAAATACCTTCTCTTAAATACTTTGCATCGTTCTCACTAATTTATTTCCAATTACTAAATAAATTAATTGAATCTATTAGTTAATTAGGTGTTTATTATAGTTTCTTCATCAATTATTATGGATTATTTTCATTTATTGAAATCCTTTCCACAATAGTTTCTTAGAATTTATGAGTTTCTACTTGAATTTCATGATTTTTTTGATCACGAATGGTATTCTAGTTATCCATTTTTTAATTATTTCCTTTTTTATGATTTCTTTTTTTTTTTCAATTCTCAGGTACATATTTGAAATAGGCATCCTTCACTGTAGTTCTCTTAAACATCTCCCACAGATTATGTAATTAAATAAGATTAATTTGGATTTTGGAATTTTATCAGCTAACGTCATATAATTTGGGGTTTATCAGGTAAAAGAGATTCTTAAAAAGTATGTTTTTACATATTCAAATCGATATCAATCAAAAATAACAAAATTTTTTGGTGGAATAATATCTCTTAAAAACCTTCTAGGAGTTTTAATTACTATAGATCTAACTTTTGTAATAATAAATTTGTGATAAATTTCAAGTTACAATTTGTTAAATGACTGAATTACAATTTTAGTAATTAAAAATTTTATCAGCAAGCTTTTTTTGGTTTAATTACTATTTCCTTTTCTACTTCTTGAATTATGTGGTTGGCAAAAAGCTATTTCAATTGGCTTTTATTTACGAATAAAGATTATTCATTTCAGAATGCTAATAACTTGTAGGGATTAAGATTTTTTACATTTTTGAGGATGTTGAGATTGTTTTTATCACTTTTTTCATTGTAAATTCGATTAAATTTAAGAAATAGATTATTTTTACTTCTCTTATCTTCTATTAAATTCTTGAAATCCATCTCAATCCTTTCAAAAAGTATTTCAATCTTTTTAAATCCTTTTTAATTTAATAAATTTATCAGAAAATCCTTATTTAATATCAATCTCATTTCTCTACAATGTTGTAGTTGCTATTTATTAAAAATAGACGCTAGATTAAGTGGCAGACTAGGTCTAGAAGGCATAGATGATAAAAATAATCTTATTGTTTTTCACTGCATTATTTTCTGTTTTAGCAGTAGATGAAGCTGAGGAGAAAGAAAATGACATTCTTTATGCTTTAAGAAGAATAGATGGTATCCCCATTTAGAATTGCCTTTTTATTTATTCGTTGTATTATAAGCATGAGAGCCATTATTAGACTATGAAGAAAAAGGCAATATTCTTTTGAATACATTTAATTCCAATTATTTAACATCCTTAAAGATTATTTGTATTCTCTGTGTTGAGTAAAATGGCAAATTTCTTTTGAAGTTTAAAGTTTGCTTTGATTTTTTTGAGAAACAGAAAATTTTGATAGTGCTTTAAATTGTATCTTGTTAGACATAACTATTACATGCATTAGGAATACTATGTCATTATGAGGGATTAATTTATTAGCAATAATATTACTTTCTTTCCCTTCAAAATAAGATTCAAAGTGATATTTAAACTATTACTTTTTGTGCATTTTTGTTTGGTTTGTTTTTCATTTTTGGGAATAACTTTTTACCTAATTAGATTATTATTTGCAAGGAATATCACTTGATTTATTTGTGTAGGAACGATATTTTAAGTATTTATTTATAATAATTTAACAATAAACAAACAATATTTTCAAATTTAAACTATCATTACATTAACATCTAATTATGCGTTATTTATTGCTAGTTCTGTAAGAAATAATTAATTAATATCAGTATTAAAATAATTCTTGATAATCGATTTCATATTTTTAAAACTTTTTACTAACTAACACAAGAAAATCTATTTAAAAATAAAAAAGTTCAGCACTTATTGTAATAATTTCTTTTGAGGCTGATTTTATTGTGGCCTACTTTTGATCATATTTAATGCAGTCTTAAAAATTTGAAACAATATTTTGAAGATACCATTCTAAAGAATATCACAGTTAACTAAGATAAAAGTTAAATTATTAGATTTCCAGAAAATCAAACATAGGATTGAGAAATGTCTTATGAAAAATAATTCAATAATGAGATATTTTTTATCAATTCTTAGATAAATATTAGATACATAATATGGAATTATTTTTTTATGGTGAGAAATGTTAGAAAAAGGCTGCGACATAAAGAATAATACTTTTTATAAATTTAATTTTAGAGAAGTGAGTTAAACGCATTGAAAATATTTGTTTAATTTTCTCTTTACTATTATCAACAAAACCGAATTTTAAATTGTATCAATCTTTTTGCTTTGATAATTAATTATTTTAATATTCTCTTACCATTGTCATCAATTCTATTATATAAGAAATGAAGATTCAAAGAAGTGAGAGTAACGCACTTTGAAATTTCTTCTCCTAAAAACATTGTCCCATTCTTATCAATATTGTTCTTCCATAGGTTTAGATTTAAAGAAGCAAGAGTAACACACTTTGAAATTCCTTCTCCTAAATACTTTGCACCATTCTCACCAATACTATTCTCCCATAGATTTAGATTTAAAGAAGCGAGAGATACACACTTTGAAATTCCTTCTCCTAGATACTTTGCGCCATTCTCACCAATTTTATTCTTCCATAGAGGTAGATTTATAGATGCGAGAGTAGGGCACTTTGAAATTCCTTCTCCTAAATACTTTGCTCCATTCTCACCAATATTTGTCATCCATAGAGCTAGATTTAAAGAAGTGAGAGTAGTACACTTTGAAATTCCTTCTCCTAAATACTTAGCACCATTGTCACCAATACTATTATCACCTAGACCTAGATTTAAATAAGTGAGAGTAACACATTTTGAAATTCCTTCTCCTAATTACTTTGCTCCATTCTCACCAATACTATTTCGAAAAAGATCTAGATTTAAAGAAGTGAGAGTAGCACACTTTGAAATTCCTTCTCCTAAATACATTGCACCATTCTCTCCAATACTATTACCCTTGAGAATTAGATTTAAAGAAGTGAGAGTAATACACTTTGAAATTCCTTCCCCTAAATAGTTTGCTCCTTTCTCACCAATACTATTTCGAAAAAGATCTAGAGCTAAAGAAGTGAGAGTTACACACTTAGAAATATATTCTCCTAAATAGTTTGCATGATTATCATCAATTTATTTTCGATTACTAAATAAATTGATTGAATCTATTAGTAAATTAGGTGTTTTTTGAAGTTTCTCTATCAATTTTTATGGATTCTATGTATTTATTGAAATCCTTTCAACAATAGGTTCTTAGAATTTATGATTCTACACTTGAATTTCATGAAACATTTGATCACAAATGGTATTCTAGTTAGTCATTTTTTTTTTGCGATTTCTTTTTTTTCAATTCTCAGTTTCTATTTTGAAATAAGTAATCCTTTAATTAGCTTCTCTTAAAGAGTTTTATCAACTAAAGAAAATTAGTTTGAGGTTTTTAGGCCAAAGAGATTCTTAAAAAGGATGTTTTTACTTTTTTAAATCGATTTCAATCAAAAATAACAAAATTTTTGTGATATAATATCTCATAAAAAACCTTCTAGGAGTTTTTATTACAGAATCTTGCTTTTCGTAATAAATAAATGTGTTTTTAATTTCAAGTTTCAATTTGTTAAATGACTGAATTACATTTTTAGTAATAAAATTAATAAGCAAGTCTCTTTTGCTTTATTTCAATTTCTAAGAAATGAAGGTCACTTTTGACGATCCTTATTATTGCATTTTTAGTCCAGTTTTGTAGGATATAATTAATTAATAATAGCATTAAAATAATTAATTCTTGAGAATCGATTTCTAATTTTTTAAACTTCTTGCTAACTATTACAATAAAATCTATCTAAAAATGTCAAAGTTCAGCATTTTGGCGTTATTTTATGCAGTCCTTAAAATTTGGAACAAGCTATTTGAAGCTATCATTCCAAAGAATATCAAAGTTAATTAAGAAAAAAATTAAATTATTAGATTTCCAGAAAATCACATAGGATTGAGAAATGTTTAATGAAAAAAAATTCAATAACGAAATATTTTTTATCAATTCTTAGTTACACATTAACTACACAATATGGAATACATAAAAACCCTCTGATTATAATTTTTTATGATGAAAAATGTAGAAAAAGGCTGTGTCATAAAGAATAATACTGCTTTTTATGAATTTAATTTTAGAAAAGTGAGTTAAACACATTGAAAATACTTGTTTAATTTTCTCTTTAATATTGTCAACTATACCTAATTTATAATTGTATCAACTTTTTTGCTTTGATAATTAATTATTTTAATAATCTCTTACCTTTGTCATCAATACTATTATCCCAAAAATCTAGATTCAAAGAATTGAGAGTAGCACATTTTGAAATTCCTTCTCCTAAATACTTTGCACCATTCTCACCAATACTATTTTCACTGAGATTTAGATTTAAAGAAGTGAGAGTAACATATTTTGAAATTTCTTCTCCTAAATACTTTACATAATTGTCACCAATATTATTACTCTTAAGAAATAATTTCAAAGAAGTGAGAGTAACACACTTTGAAATTTCTTCTCCTAAATACTTTGCAGCATTCTCACCAATACTATTCTAACTGAGATATAGATTTAAACAAGAGAGAATAACACACTTTGAAATTCCTTCTCCTAAATACTTTGCATCATTCTCACCAATACTATTCTCACTGAGTCCTAGATCTAAAGAAGTGAGAGTAACACACTTTGAAATTCCTTCTCCTAAATACTTTGCGCCATTCTCACCAATACTATTTTTGTAAAGATTTAGATTTAAAGAAGCGAGAGTAACATATTTTGAAATTCCTTCTCCTAAATACTTTGCTCCATTATCACCAATACTATTCTCACTTAGAAAAAGATCTAAAGAAGTGAGAGTGACACACTTTGAAATTCCTTCTCCTAAATTCATTACACCATTCTCACCAATACTATTACAAAAAAGATTTAGATTTAAAGAAGTGAGAGTAACACACTTAGAAATTCCTTCTCCTAAATACTTTGCACCGTTTTCCCCAATACTATTTTTATAAAGATGTAGACTTAAAGAAGTGAGAGTAACACACTTTGAAATTCCTTCTCCTAAATACTTTGCACCATTCTCACCAATAATATTATAATCTAAATGTAGATTTAAAGAAGTGAGAGTAACACATTTTGAAATTCCTTCTCCTAAATACTGTGCACCTTTTTCACCAATAATATTCCAAGCATTAAATAAATTGATTGAATCTATTAGTAAATTAGGTGTTTAGTGTAGTTTCTCCTTCAATTTTTATGGATTCCTTGTATTTATTGAAATCCTTTCAACAATAGGTTCTTAGAATTTATGAGTCTCCTCTTGAATTTCATGAAACATTTGATCACAAATGGTGTTCTAGTTAGCCATTTTTTTATTTCTTTTTTTATGATTTCTTTTAATTGTTTATGATTTTTTTTTTTTTCAATACTCAGTTACATATTTGAAATAGGTTATCTTTCACTGTGCTTCTCTTAAACATCTCCCACAGATTGTGTAATTAAATAAGATTAGCTTGCGTATTGGAGTTTTATCAGCTAACGAAAATTAATTTGTGGATTTTCAGATAAAAGAGATTCTTAAAAAGGATGTTTTTACTTTTTCAAATCGATTTCAAGGAAAAATAACCAAATTTTTCGGAAGGAATATCTTATAAAAACCTTCTAGGAGTTTTAATTACAGAAGATCTTACTTTTGTAATAAATCAATTTGTGGCAAATTCCAAGTTGCAATTTATTAAATGGCGGAATTACAATTTTAGGAATTAAAAATTTATCAGCAAGCCTCTTTTGCTTTATTTCAATTTTTAAGTTAAAAAATATTAAACTTGTGACATTCTATTATATTTTTTATAATGAGAAATGTAGAAAAAGGCTGTGACATAAAGAATAATACTACTTTTTATTAATTTAGTTTTAGAGAAGTGAGTTAACACATTGAAAATACTTGTTTCATTTTCTCTTTAATATTGTCATCAAAATCGAATTTTAAATTGTATCAATCTTTTTGCTTTGATAACTAATTATTTTAATATTATCTTACCATTGTCATCAATACTATTATCCAAGAAATCTACATTCAAAGAAGTGAGAGTAACACACTTTAAAATTCCTTCTACTAAATACTTTGCACCAATGTCACCAATATTATTCCCCCATAGATTTAGATTTAAAGAAAAGAGAGTAACACACTTTGAAATTCCTTCTCCTAAATACTTTGCACCATTGTCACCAATATTATTCTCCCATAGATCTAGATTTAAAGAAGTGAGAGTAACACACTTTGAAATTCCTTCTCCTAAATACTTTGCACCATTCTCACCAATATTATTCACACTGAGAGTTAGATTTAAAGAAGTGAGAGTAACACACTTTGTAATTCCTTCTTCTAAATACTTTACACCAATCTCACCAATATTATTCATACTGAGAGTAAGATTTAAAGAATTGAGAGTAACAAACTTTGAAATTCCTTCAACTAAATACTTCGCACCATTGTCACCAATACTATTTCTATAAAGATCTAGATTTAAAGAAGTGAGAGTAACACACTTTGAAATTCCTTCTCCTAAATACTTCGCACCATTCTCACCAGTACTATTACCCCTGAGATCTAGATTTAAAGAAGTGAGAGTAACACACTTTGAAATTCCTTCTCCTAAATACTTTGCACATTTCTCATCAATATTATTCTCCCATAGATTTAGATCTAAAGAAGTGAGAGTAACACACTTTGAAATTCCCTCTACTAAATACTTTGCACCATTGTCACCAATACTATTTCTATAAAGATTTAGTTTTAAAGAAGTGAGAGTAAAAAACTTTGAAATTCCTTCTCCTAAATACTTCCCACCATTCTCACCAAAACTATTACCCCTGAGATCTAGATTTAAAGAAGTGAGAGTAACACACTTTGAAATTCCTTCTCCTAAATACTTTGCACCATTCTCACCAATATTATTCACACTGAGAGTAAGATTTAAAGAAGTAAGAGTGACATACTTTGAAATTTCTTCTCCTAAATACTTTGCACCATTATCACCAATAATATTCTCCCATAGATTTAGATTTAAAGAAGTGAGAGTAACACACTTTGAAATTCCTTCTCCTAAATACTTCGCACCATTCTCACCAGTACTATTACCCCTGAGATCTAGATTTAAAGAAGTGAGAGTAACACACTTTGAAATTCCTTCTCCTAAATACTTTACTCCATTCTCACCTATATTATTCTCACAGAGAGTAAGATTTAAAGAAGTAAGAGTGACACACTTTGAAATTCCTTCTACTAAATACTTTGCACCATTCTCACCAATATTATTACCCCTGAGATTTAGATCTAAAGATGTAAGAGTAACACACTTTGAAATTCCTTCTCCTAAATACTTTGCATCATTCTCATCAAATCTTTTCCAATTACTAACTAAATTGATTGAATCTATTAGTAAATTAGGTGTTTATTGAAGTTTCTTCATTAATTCTTATGGATTCTTTTCATTTATTGAAATTCTTTCATTAATAGGCTCTTAGGATTTATGATTCTCCACTTGAATTTCATGAAACATTTAATCACAAATGGTATTCTAGTTAGCCATTTTTTTTAATTCTTTCCTTTTTTTTATGATTTCTTTTCTTTTTTAATGATTTATTTTTTTTCAATCCTCAGTTACATATTTAAAATAGGTAATCCTTCACTGTGCTTCTCTTAAAAGTCTCCCACAGATTGTGTAATTAAATAAGATTAACTTGCGTATTGGAGTTTTATCAGCTAACGAAAATTAATTTGTGGATTTTCAGATAAAAGAGATTCTTAAAAAGGATGTTTTGACTTTTTCAAATCGATTTCAATGAAAAATAACAAAATTGGTGGGGTAGAATATCTCATAAAAACCTTCGAGGAGTTTTCATTACCTTAGATCTTACCATATCATATCATATCATATCATATCATATCATATCATATCATGATTTATTTAATTTTTTTCGCAGTTTTAGTCCAGTATTGTAGGAAATAATTAATTAATATTAGTTTTTAAAAAAATTAACTCT